>WNFM01261541.1_pt1 | contig 38973 bp, 38 predicted proteins | sample 5400271 | NCBI WGS metagenome assembly WNFM01 (sample SAMN13153352, study PRJNA577476) | soil metagenome | isolation source: 60 cm saprolite on Douglas fir-dominated hillslope | place: USA:California | collected 2013-09-17
TGCGCGCGTAGGCCTCCTCGCAACGCGCATATTCGGTCGCCTCGCTCTTGAGGAACTTGCGGCGCGCGGGCGTGTTGAAGTAGAGCTCCTCGACATCCACCGTGGTCCCAGCGGACAAGGCGGCCGGCTCCAGCGCGCTGAGTGTGCCGGCCTCGCACGCGATGCGCCAGGCGTGGCGCTCGCCCGTCCTGCGGCTCGAGATCGCGAGGCGCGCCACCGCGCCGATGGAAGCGAGCGCCTCGCCGCGGAAACCGAGCGTGGCGGCGCGCTCGAGATCCTCGAGCGTGGCGATTTTGCTGGTGGCGAAGCGCGCCAGGGCGAGCGGCAGGTCGTCGCGCTCGATGCCGGCGCCATCGTCGCTCACGCGGATGCGCCGCATGCCGCCTTCGGCGAGGTCGACCTCGACCGTGCGCGCGCCGGCGTCGACGCTGTTTTCCATCAACTCCTTGAGGGCCGAGGCGGGGCGCTCGACCACCTCGCCCGCGGCGATCTGGTTCACGAGCAGCTCGGGGAGGGGGCGGATCGAACCCACGAGGGGATGTTACACTGCCCGACCTTTTCCCTCCGTCGGCGCCCGGGGGAACGCAAGGAGCGGCATGGATCGTTACACGGCCGATTCCCGGACCCCGCCCGATGAGGTCCTTGATCCCGCGTTGCATGCGGAGCAGATCCGCTTGCTGTTCCGCTTTTCGGTGGTCGGGCACCTCGCCACGCTGCTGGTCGTCTTCATCCTCGGCGCGATCCTTTGGGACGACCTCGCGCGGCCCGCGCTCTTCGCCTGGTTCGTGTCGACCGCCCTGGTCGCGGTCGGGCGCTACCTGCTCTACAAGGCGTTCATCACCAACCCGCCGCCCGAAGCCGACCTCGCGATGTGGGAGAGGCGCTTCATCGCCGGTACAGTGCTCGCCGGCATCTGCTGGGCGATGATCGGATCGCTGCTGCTGCCCGATTCGGCGCGCATGGTGCAGCGCCTGTCGGTGGTGATGCTGGTGATGCTGCTGATGACGGGCGCGGTCGCCTACTACGCGCCGCATCGCTACGCCTACAAGATCATGGCCTTCGCCGGCCTGGTGCCGCTCGCGCTCACGCTCGGCGCCTCGCGCGACCGCAACCAGATGTTCATCTCCGGCCTGATCCTCATCCTCGCGACGCTGCTGCCTTACGTGCACGCGCGCGTGCACCGCGCGCTGGTCGATTCGCTCACCACCCGGCGCGCGCGCGAGGCGCTCTCGGTCGAGCTCGCCTCGGAGCACGACCGCCTCGAGGAAGCCAATCATGCCCTCGCCGAGGAGACCAGCGAGCGCATCCGCGCCGAGGAAGGCGCGGAAGCCGCGGCGCAGAAGCTGCGCATGCACTTCGAGCGCACGCCGCTCGCGGTCATCGAATGGGACCGGGAGATGCGCATCACCGCGTGGAATCCGGCGGCGGAGACCATCTTCGGCGTCACCGCGCAGCAGGCGATGGGGCACTCCATCCCCGCTCTCCTCGGCACCACCGCCGAGCGCGGGGCGATCGAGGCGATGTGCTTCGAGCTGCTCGCCTCCGGCGAGGGTAACAAGACGACGCTCGCCAACGCCACGCGCGGCGGGCGGATCATCCATTGCGAGTGGTACAACACGCCGCTCGTGGGCGCCGACGGCAAGCTGAGCGCCTTCGCCTCGCTGGTGCACGACGTCACCGAGCGCCTGAACACCGAGCGCACCATCCACTACATGGCGCACCACGACGCGCTCACGGGGCTGCCCAACCGCCGCCTCATGCAGGACCGCCTCAACCAGGCGATCATGGCGGCGCGGCGCAAGCAGCGCCACGTCGCGGTGCTCTTCCTCGACCTCGACCGTTTCAAGATCGTGAACGACACGCTCGGCCACGACACCGGCGACTTCATCCTCAAGGACATCGCGCGGCGCCTGTCGTCGTGCATCCGCGAGGGCGACACCGTTTCCCGCGACGGCGGCGATGAGTTCGTGCTCATCCTGCCCGACCTCGAGAAGCCCGAGCATGCGCGCGTGGTCGCCGACAAGATCCTCGTCGAGCTGGCACGCGACCGACGTGCACCAGCTGCTCAAGCACGCCGACAACGCGATGTACCAGGCGAAGGACGCGGGGCGCAATACCATCCGCTTCTTCACCAACGACCTCAATTTCCTGCTCTCCAAGCGCCTCGAGATCGAGAGCCGGCTCCGGAAGGCGATCGAGAACGAGGAGTTCTTCCTGCGCTACCAGCCGCAGGTGGAGCTCGACACCGGCCGCATCTCGGGGATGGAAGCGCTGATCCGGTGGAACGACCCGCAGAAGGGCGAGGTCTTCCCCAAGGACTTCATCTTCATCGCCGAGGAGCTCGGGCTCATCGTGCCGATCGGGGAATGGGTGTTCCGCACCGCCTGCCTGCAGCTCAGGCAATGGGAGGTCGACCGCCTGCCGCCGGTCACCGTCTCGATCAACATCTCGCCGCGGCAGTTCATGTCGCGCCACCTCGTCACCAACCTGCTGTCGATCGTCAAGGAGACCGGCGCCGATCCGCGCCGCATCGAGCTCGAGATCACCGAGACGATGATCATGCGCAACGTCGAGCAGTCGATCGAGACTCTCTCGAAGCTGCGCGCGACGGGCATGCTGGTGGCGGTGGACGACTTCGGCGTGGGCTACTCGTCGTTGAGCCAGTTGAAGCGCCTGCCGGCCTCGAGCATGAAGATCGATCGCTCGTTCATCATGAACCTGCCCGACGACGCCTCGAGCGGCTCGATCACCGAGGCGATCATCGCGATGGCCAAGCGCCTGAAGCTGCGCTGCATCGCCGAGGGCGTGGAGAACCGCGCGCAGCTCGACTTCCTGCGCGACAACCACTGCGAGGCTTTCCAGGGATACCTGTTCTCGCGCCCGGTGACCTCGCTCGAGGCCACGGCGATGCTGAAGGCGCAGTTCGCGACCGACGGCCAGGCGGCGGCGAGGGCGGCCGCGGCGCGCTAGCGACGCCGGCTAGTAGCTCGCGGCCAGGCGATTGCGCGCGAGCGGTGGATTCTGCGAGAGGTAACGCTTGATGCCGCCCAGGATCGCGGTGGCCATCTTGTCCTGGTAAGCCGAGTCCTTGAGGCGCTTTTCCTCGTCCGGATTGGAGATGAACGCGGTCTCGACGAGGATCGAGGGCACGTCGGGCGCCTTGAGCACGGCGAACCCGGCCTGCTCCACCGAGGCCTTGTGCAGCGCGTTGACGTCGCCCAGCTCCGCGAGCACCGCCTTGCCGAGCTTGAGCGAGTCGTTGATCGTCGCCGAGAGCGAGAGGTCGAGGAGCGTGCGCGCGAGGATCGGGTCCTTGATTCCCAGGTTGACCCCGCCGATGAGATCGGACTGGTTCTCGCGCTGCGCGAGCATGCGCGCCGCGGTCGAAGTGGCGCCGCGCTCCGAGAGCGCGAACACCGACGAGCCGCGCACGTCCGGCCGCACCCAGGCGTCGGCGTGGATCGAGACGAAGAGGTCGGCCTGGACGCGGCGCGACTTGGTCACGCGGTCGCCGAGGGGCACGAAGTAGTCGCCGTCGCGCACCAACACCGCGCGCATGTTGGGCTCCTGGTCGACCTGCGACTTCAGGCGCCGCGCGATCGCGAGCGTCACGTCCTTCTCGCGCGTGCCGTAGCGGCCGCGCGCGCCCGGGTCCTCGCCGCCGTGGCCCGCGTCGATCGCGATGATCACCAGGCGCTCGGTCTTCGGCGCCTTGGCCTTGGCGATGGCCACCGGCGCCGTCTTCTCCGGCGCGACCTTCTCGGGCGCGGCCTTCTCGGGTGCCGGCGCCTTTGTTTCTGGAGGCTTCGCAGGCTCGAGCTTCACCACCGGAAGCGGGGGCACCTGAGCGCTCGCGCCGAGCGGCGCTTCGCCGATCTCGGCGATCGGGTCGGTCTTGGGCGCCAGGAGGGCAAGCAGCGGATCGACCGGCTTGGCGGGATAGATGTCGAGCACCAGGCGGTACTTGTACTCGCCGGCCGGCGGCAGCGGAAATACCGAGGGCTTCACCTCGGTGCGCAGGTCGAAGACGATGCGCACGACGTTGGGCCGGTTCACCGCCACGCGAACGGCCTGGATGTATGGGTCGTTGTCGCCCACCTTGCCCGGAAGGCCCTTCAGCTCGGCGTCGAGCTCCACGCCTTCGAGGTCCACCACCAGGCGCTGGGGATTCGTCACGAAGAAGAACTGGTGCGCCACGGGCCGCGCGGATTCGAGCGTCACGCGCGTGTACTCCTGCGCCGGCCAAACGCGGGAGGCGAGCACTCGCTCGGCGGCGAAGGGCGCGGTGGCGACGATGAGCGCCAGCGCGAACAGCAGGAACTTCAGGAAGCCGGCGATGAATCCTCGAGGAGGGTGAGGCACTTCTGCCCCGCCACCGAGCTCGACGTGAGCGCGGCATTGCGACCCGACGCGTGCAATTCCAGGGCGATTTCGACGTCCGCCGGCGGCAACGATCCCCCGGCCCTTTCCGGCCATTCGATCAGGCTCACAGTGCGCCCGTTGAAGCTCTCCCGAAAGCCCGCGTCTATCCATTCTCTCGGGTCGTGGAACCTATAAAAATCAAAGTGATGCAAGTGTAACCTCGAAACCTCATAAAGTTCAACAAGCGCGTAGGTGGGGCTTTTCACCGGTCCTTCGTGCCCCAGGGCCCGCAGGATGCCGCGCACCAGCGTGGTTTTTCCCGCACCGAGCTCGCCGCGCAGGTAAATGGTGAGGCCCGGCTCGAGCACGGCAGCGAGGCGCGCGCCCAAAGCGAGCGTCGCAGCCTCGTCGGGAAGGAAGGTTTTCAGCGCTACCATCGGGGCATGGAAACGGACGTGCGCGAATCGCTCGAGGAGCGCGTCAAGCGTTGGGGACGCGAGCTGGGCTTCGATGCGGTGGCGATCGCGGGAACGGATCTCGGCGAGAACGAAGCGCGGCTCATCGACTGGCTCGGCCGCGGGTGGCACGGCGAGATGGATTATATGGCACGCCATGGCGCGCGCCGCGCCCGTCCCGCGGAGCTCGTGCCCGGAACCGCATCCGTGATCACCGCGCGCATCAACTACACGCCGCCCGCGGCGAGCGATTCGTGGAGCGTGATGGCCGACGCCGAGCGCGGCTTCATCTCGCGATACGCGCTCGGGCGCGACTACCACAAGGTGCTGCGCGCCAAGCTGCAGAGGCTCGCCGATCGCATGGTCGCGGAGCTCGGCGCCTTCCACTATCGCGTCTTCACCGACAGCGCCCCGGTGATGGAGGTGTCGCTCGCGGCCGCGAGCGGCCTGGGCTGGCGCGGCAAGCACACGCTCGCGCTCTCGCGCGACGCGGGATCGTATTTCTTCCTCGGCGAGCTCTTCGTGGGCCTCGATCTCGGCCGGGACCCGCCCGTGAAGGACCACTGCGGCACCTGCGCGAAATGCATCGAGGTGTGTCCGACGCAGGCTATCGTCGCCCCCTACCAGCTCGATGCGCGCCGCTGCATCAGCTACCTCACGATCGAGCACCACGGGGCGATTCCCGAGGCCCTGCGGCCACTCATGGGCAACCGGATCTACGGCTGCGACGATTGCCAGCTCGTGTGCCCGTGGAACAAATACGCGAAGGTGGCGAACGACCCGGACTTCGCTGTGCGCGACGGCCTCGATTCGCCCGCGCTGGTGGACCTCTTCGCCTGGAGCGAAGAGGAGTTCAACCGGCGCTTCGAAGGCTCGGCAATCCGGCGCATTGGCCACGAGCGCTGGCTACGCAACATCGCGGTGGCGCTGGGGAATGCGCCGCGCAACGAAGCGATCACGACGGCGCTCGTCGCGCGCCGCTCGCACCCTTCGCCGCTCGTTCGTGAGCACGTCGAATGGGCGCTGCGGCGCCAGCGCCCGTAAATCAGGACCCGCCGACGAACTCCCGCAGCTCGGCCGCAAGCTTCGCGAGCGAGGGCTTGTGCACGTACATCATGTGCCCCGCCTCGTAGTAGCTGACCGAGACGTTCTTGCGCAGCTCCGGCGCGAGCCCGAAGTGCGAGATCGAGAAGTCGGCGCCGTAGTGCGGCGTGGCAAAGTCGTAGTAGCCGCTCGCGACCAGCACGCGCATGTGCGGGTTCTTCGACAGGGCCCTGCGCAGGGTCTCGCCCACCGAGACGAAGCGGTTGGCGTAGTCCTTCCAGCCCCAGGTCAAGTACAGCCCCTTGATGACTTCGTAGGGCAGGTCGGCCTCGAAGCGAAGGTCGGTGCGCACGTAGTCGTTCATCGCCGCGGCATAGGCGCCGTAGATCTCGACCATCGCGGGATCGAACTCGAACTGCTCGCCCGCGGAGTCGCGGTCGCGGCCCGTGAAGCGGCTGTCGAGGCGCCCGACCGTACGGCCTTCGTCGCGCAGGAGCTCCTTGCAGAAGCGGAAGATCTCGATGCGCAGATCGGTGCGCTCGATGTAATCGGCCGACAGCCCCGTGTAGCGCGCGAGCTTCGCGACCACCGCCTTGCGATCCTTCGCCGGCAGCCCCGCTCCCATGAAAAGCGCGTGCGCGTACTCGCCCGCCGCGAACGCCTCGACCTCGTCGAGGAGCTTGCGCAGCGGCTTCTTGCGCAGGTCGGCGGGCAATCGCTTGTGGTACCACGCCGTCGCGGCGTAAGTCGGCAGGAAGGCGACGTGCGGCAGGTCATTGGCGTGGTCGAAGCGCAGCACCTGGAAATCCAACGCGCACGACACCAGCATCACGCCATTGAGGTACATCCCGTAGCGCTCGAGGAGATGCAGGGACAGGCCCGAGGCCCTCGTAGTCCCGTAGGACTCGCCGATGAGGTATTTCGGGCTCGCCCAACGACCGTAGCGCGAGACCCACAGGCGGATGAATTCGCCCACGGATTCCAGGTCGCGCTTGTACTCGTGGTACTCGTTCACCTTCTCGCCCTCGACCATGCGGCTGAAGCCCGTGCCGACCGGATCGACGAACACCAGGTCGGAGCGGTCGAGCAGCGAGAACTCGTTCGCCACCAGGCGCCCGGGCGGACCTGCGGAATGCCCCTCGTCGTCGAGCGCGACTCGCTTCGGGCCGAGGACGCCCAGGTGCAGCCAGACCGAGCTCGAGCCCGGCCCGCCATTGAACGAGAAGGTCACGGGGCGCTTCGCGTTGTCGGGAGAGCCTGCCCCGGTAGTCGTTGAGCCGGGGTCGTCGAGGGTGTAGGCGATGAAGAACACTTTCGCGCGCGCCTTCTCGCCTTCGCTCTTGCCGTCCTTCTCCGCCTCCTCCTTGAGGACCAGCGTGCCGCAGGTCACGGTGTAGGCGATCTCGCGCCGCCCGATCTTCGCGCGGTGGCGCGTGATGGCGATCTGGTCGGCGGGCTCGGGCTTCGCGGGCTTGTCGGTCTTCTCGTGAATTTTTTCGTCCATGATGGGGTCGGTGTTTGTATGATTGGGCCCCGGCCTGCGCCGGGGTGACAGAGCGGCCATGCTAACCGAATATAGTTCGCGATGAAGAGCGCGTCGGCGATCCCCCGCGGCGTCTGGATCCTCGGGTTCGTGAGCCTGCTGATGGACGTCTCCTCGGAGATGATCCACAGCCTGCTGCCGCTCTACCTCACGGTCGGCCTGGGCGCCAGCGCGCTCGTGGTCGGCGTGATCGAGGGCGTCGCCGAAGCGACCGCGCTCGTGGTGAAGGTCTTCTCGGGCGCGCTCTCCGATCGCCTTCGCAATCGCAAATGGATCACCGCGGCGGGCTACGGCATCGCCGCGCTCAGCAAGCCGCTCTTTCCGCTCGCCACCGAGCCGCTCCTCGTCTTCGGCGCGCGCTTCCTCGATCGCATCGGCAAGGGCATCCGCGGCGCGCCGCGCGACGCGCTCATCGCCGACCTCACGCCGGACAAGCTCCGCGGCGCGGCGTTCGGGTTGCGCCAGGCGCTCGATACGGTCGGCGCTTTCGCCGGGCCGCTCCTTGCAATGGCGCTGATGCTCCTGTGGAACGACGACTTCCGCGCGGTGTTCTGGGTGGCGGTGGTGCCGGCGATGCTGTCGTTTGTCCTGATCGTGGTCGCCGTGAAGGAGCCGGAAAAGAAATCTCCCTCTCCCTTGGGAGAGGGCCAGGGAGAGGGTGCCGACGTCAAGTTCAATCGCGCGACGCTGCGCGCCCTCGGGGCGGCATTCTGGGGAGTCGCCATCGCAGGCGCGGCGCTCACGCTGGCGCGCTTCAGCGAGGCCTTCCTGATCCTGCGCTCGCAGAACCTCGGCCTCGAGGTCGCCTACGCGCCGCTGGTGCTGGTGGCGATGAACGTGGTCTACGCCGCGGTCGCGTATCCGGCGGGCAAGCTCGGCGACCGCATCGCGCCCCGCCGTTTGCTCTACGCAGGCATCGTGTGCCTGGTGGCCGCCGATATCGTTCTGGCGCTCGCCTCGGGGCTCACGGCGCTCGCCGCGGGCGTGGCGCTCTGGGGATTGCACATGGGCCTTACGCAGGGAGTGCTGTCGGCGATGGTCGCGCACGCCTCTCCCGCGCACCTGCGGGGAACGGCGTTCGGCGTGTTCAACCTCGCGAGCGGACTCGCCCTGCTGGTCGCGAGCGCCCTGGCGGGCGCGTTGTGGCAGTACGTGGGACCCGAGGCGACTTTCTGGGCGGGCGCGGCGCTGGCGGCGGCCTCGGCCGCGATCACGCGGGTTGCGTCGAGGTGATCGTCCCGGTGTGCGGCTTTGCGAGCCACCCGGCGATCTGGTCCGGGGGCATTGCCTTGCAGAAGAGGAAACCCTGCGCCTCGTCGCAGCCGCGGTGGCGAAGGAATTCGAGCTGCTCGCGGCGATCCACTCCCTCGGCGATCGAGGTGATGCCCAGGTTGCGCGCGAGGTCGATGATCGCGGCGCTGATGGCGACGTCGTCCGGATCGCCGGGCGTGTCACGCACGAACGTGCGGTCGATCTTGAGCTTGTCGATGGGAAAGCGCTTGAGCGTCATCAGCGAGGAGTGCCCGGTGCCGAAGTCGTCGATGGCGAGCTTCACGCCGAGCGCCTTCAGGCCTTCGAGGGTGCGCACCACGTCGGCGCTGTCTTCCATGAGCATGCCCTCGGTGAGCTCGAATGCGAGGTAGCGAGGGTCAAGGCCGGTGGAGCCCAACGCGGCGGCGACTTCGTCGACGAAGTCGCGCTGGCGGAACTGCACCTTCGACAGGTTGACGGCGATGGGAAGCGGCGAGAGGCCCTCGTGCTGCCACGCGCGATTCTGCCGGCAGGCTTCGAGCAGCACCCACGAGCCGATCCCGCGAATCAGTCCGCGCTGCTCGGCGAGGGGAATGAATTCGGCGGGCTCGATCCAGCCGCCGTCGGCCTGCGGCCAGCGGATCAGCGCCTCGACGCCGGTGACCGCGCCGTTGTCGACGCGCACCTGCGGCTGGTAGTGCAGGCGGAACGCCTTCGCGGCAAGCGCCTCGCGCAGGAGGGTCTCGAGCGACAGCGCGCGGAAAGCGGCTTCGGCGAGCCCCTGGTTGAAGAACTGGTAGTTGCTGCGCCCGCGCTCCTTGGCAAGGTACATCGCGGCGTCGGCGTTCTTGATGAGCGCGTCGGTCGTGGTGCCGTCGCGCGGAAACACGCTGATGCCGATCGAGGGGCTCACGACCAGCCTTTGGCCGTCGAGCTCGACCGGCTCGCTGATCGCGGCGAGCAGCTTCTCCGCCACCGGCACAGGCGTCTGCTCGGATTCGAGGTCGGGCAGCACCACGAGGAACTCGTCGCCGCCATGGCGCGAGACCACGTCGACCATCCTGAGCGACCCGAGGATGCGCTTGGCGACGACCTTGAGAAGCTCGTCGCCGGCGACGTGACCGAGCGAATCGTTGACGCGCTTGAAGTGGTCGAGGTCGATGAAGAGGACTCCGACCTGCGTCCCGCGGCGGCGCGAAGAGGCGAGGATGAACTCCAGCCGGTCGAGGAGCAACGCGCGGTTCGGCAGCCCGGTGAGCATGTCGTAGTGCGCGAGATAATCGATGCGTGCCTGGCTCGCCTTGCGCCGGCGGATATCCTTGATCGCCGCGAGACGGTACGTGGTTCCCTTGTACGGCATCGTCCGGCCCTCGATCTCGACCGGGATGCGCGTGCCGTCCTTGTGCAGCACCACGGATTCGTAGGGCCGCTCGTAGCCGTTGCGGATGTGGGCGAGGATCGTGTCGTGGCAGTCGGGGGCGACGTACTGCATGATCTCGGTGCCCACAAGCTCGCTGTATTCGTAGCCGAGAAGCTGCACCAGGGCGTCATTGCAATCGGCGAGGATTCCGCCCTCGTTGAACACGATGCCCTCGTGCGTCGCCCCGGCGAACTTGCGCAGCCGCTCCTCGCTGTCGCGCACCGCCTGCTCGGAGAGCCGGTGGTGGGTGATGTCGGTGATGAGCACGAACGCGGCGACCGCCTCGCCCTTCGCGTCCTTCTGCGGCAGCAGGTCGACTTCGAGGATGCGCTCCGAGCCATCGGCCGCCTTGACCGCGCGCTCGTAGCGCACGCTCTCGCAGCGGATCACGCGCTCGATGTGCGGCCCGATGACGCGATAGCCCTCCTCGCCGATCACCTGCTCCACCGTGCGCCCGAGGATCGACACCTCGTCGAGGCCCCACATCTTCGCGTAGGCCTTGTTGGCGAACATGCACTTCAGGTCCTTCGCGGAGTAATAGGCGATCAGCACCGGCACGTTGTCGGCCAGCGTGCGGATCTCGTGCTCCTTCGCGCGCGCCGAGAGCTCAGCGGCACGCTGCTCGGTGATGTCGTTGCAGTTGCCGAGGAAGCCGGCGAGGCGCCCGGCGCCGTCCGTCACCGGCACGGCGCAATGGTGGATCCATCCGTACTCGCCGTCGGCGCGGCGCAGCCGGTATTGGAATTCGAACGAGCGTCGCAATCCCACCGCCTCGACCCAGAAACGCTCGAGGGCGGCCCGGTCGTCGGCGTGCACCGATTCGAGCCAGGCGGCTCCCAGCTCCTGCTCGGAGTTTCGCCCGGTGTAATCCTCCCAGGCCTGGTTCACGAAGCTGCATCCGCCGCGGCCGTCGGCGCACCAGACCAGCGTCGGAAAGGCGTTGAAGAGCTCCGCGCGGCGACGGGGGTCGTCGAGGATTTCGGCGATGTGGCGCAGGTCGCTCATCTGTGCGAGGCGTTCGGTCGTTGTCGTGTCGCAAACAGGCTAACAGCATCGTCTCATCCGCTCAGTGACGCAAGACACTGGGCATGCCGCGCGTCGCCCCCGAATCGCCGCTCGTCCCGGGGAACCATTACGCTTGCAACCTGATCCGATGCGAGGGAGGATTCGCGCCATGACCATCTTTCGACTCTTCGCCGCGCTCACGTTGTGCGCCGGCGCGCTCGTTTCCCCCGCCGGGGCCGCCGAACCGGCGCTCGACCGCATCAAGTTGCCTCCGGGGTTCGAGATCTCGCTCTTCGCCGCGAACGTCCCCAACGCCCGCTCGATGGCGCTCGGCGACAAGGGCACGCTTTTCGTGAGCACGCGCACCGCGGGCAAGGTCTACGCGATCCGCCACGACGGCAAGAAGGCGAGCGAGGTGATCACCATCGCTTCCGGGCTCAACATGCCCAACGGCGTCGCCGTGAAGGATGGCGCTCTCTACGTCCTCGAGGTGAGCCGGGTCCTGCGCTACGACGCGATCGAGTCGAGCCTGCCCAATCCGCCCAAGCCCACGGTGGTCTACGACAAGTTCCCCACCGAGAGCCACCACGGCTGGAAGTTCGCGCGCTTCGGGCCCGACGGCTGGCTCTATACGCAGGTTGGGGCGCCCTGCAACATCTGCGAGCGCGGCGACCCGTACGCGGCGATCGTGCGCCTCAAGCCCGACGGCTCGGCGATGGAGGTCTTCGCGCGCGGCGTGAGGAACAGCGTCGGCTTCGACTGGGATCCCGCGACGAAGGAGCTGTGGTTCACCGACAACGGCCGCGACATGCTCGGCGACGACGTCCCGCCCGACGAGCTCAACCACGCGCCGAAGGCGGGAATGCATTTCGGCTATCCGTACTGCCACGCAGGCGAGATTCCCGATCCGGAATTCGGCGCCAAACGCAACTGCTCGGAGTTCACGCCGCCGGCGAAGAAGTTCGGCGCGCACGTTGCCTCCCTCGGCATGCGCTTCTACACCGGCTCGATGTTCCCGGCCGAATATCGCAACCGCATCTTCATCGCCGAGCACGGCTCGTGGAACCGCTCGAAGAAAAGCGGCTATCGTGTGATGCAGGCGAGAGTCGAGGGCGGCAAGGTGGTCGATTATGGTGTCTTCGCCGAAGGCTTCCTCGACGTCCCGAGCGACACGGCGTGGGGCCGGCCGGTGGACGTGCAGGTGATGCCCGACGGGTCGATGCTCGTCTCCGACGATACGGCGAACGCCATCTACCGGATCGCCTATCGCAAATGAAGTGGATGTTTGGCGCCTCGCCGCCGCCGAATCTGCTCAACGATGACGGCAGCGCGTCGATGGCGACGGCGCTCATGACGTCGCACTACGCCTTCCGCCGGGATCTCGCCCGCTTCACGACCGCGCTGGCTTCCCTGGATCCCTCGCGGGTGGAGGCAGTGCGCGAAGAATGGCGCAGCTATCACGAGCACCTGCACGGCCACATGTCGCGGAGGACACCGGTATCTTCCCGGGCCTGCGCGAGCCCCTCGGCAACGTGATCGAACGCCTCATGGAGGATCACCGGCGCATCGATCCGCTGCTCGGCCGTGGCGACCGCGCGTTCTCGGCGTTGCCGTCCACCGACGAACCGATCGCCGTCATCGCCGAGCTGAAGAGCCTCCTCGACCCGCATCTGGCGCTCGAGGAAGGCGAGGTGATCCCGCATCTCCGCGGCTTCAAGGACTTCCCCGCCCCCGCGACTGACGCCGAGCTCGCGCTCTACGCCGAGGGCTTCGCGTGGAGCACGGCGGGCATCGCGAGCGACATCCTCGACCGGCTGGACGAGATGCTCCCGGACAACCTGCGCGCCGCGCTCCCCGCCGCGCGCGCCGCCTTCGACGCGAGATGCGTCCATGTCTGGGGATCTCCGATCGCGGGTGCGGCGCGTACGCCCATCCCGGACTAGGACCTGCCGCCGCCATCGACAAGCCGATCGACAATCGGCGGTTCCAGTCAGACTGCGCCTACGCGGCCGTCGAATCTCCGCGCTGGGCATCATCCATCGGCAGCGCATGGCGAACGCAACGGGCATTCCCCTCTCAAACGAGCCCCAGGAGGGAATTCCGATGAAATCCATTTCCGTTGTGCTCGCCGGTCTGCTCGGCGCGACGATGCTCGCTGGTTGCGTGCACGGGCGCTACGACGATGACGACCGCTACCGCTATGGCCGTTACGACGACCTGCATCGCTCGGCTCCGCCTGTCCGCTATGAACCGCGCGAAGAGCGCAGCCGCTTCAGCGCCGTGCAGGTGTATACGCTTCCCGATTTTCGCGGCGGCACCATGAGCTTCTCCGCCGACGGCACGACGCTCGACACGCCGCTTTCCGAAGGCGTGAACAGCTTGGTCGTGCGCGAAGGCGTCTGGGAGCTCTGCATGTCGGGCAAGTTCGAGCCGCGCTGCCGCACGTTCGAGCCGGGCAGCTACGCGCGCCTCGGCCCGCGCAACGAGGGCAGCTTCCAGATGACGTCGATCAAGCGGATCGGCTAGGCCCGTTTCGCCGCGGCAACCGTCACCAGCTGTTGACGGTCTTCGGAAACTTAGGCGCTCGCCGCGCCTTCGACGCCTGCTCGAAGGCGTAGGCGAGCGCGATCAGCTTGGGCTCGCTCCACGCGGTGCCGACGAAGGAGATGCCGCACGGAAGCCCGCGCACGAAGCCCGCGGGCACCGTAATGTGCGGATAACCCGCGACCGCGGCGGGTGAAGTAAACCCGCCGCCGCTCGCGTCGCCCTTGATGAAGTCGATCAGCCACGCGGGCTGCCCCGACGGCGCGACCAGCGCGTCGAGTTGGTTGTCCGCCAGCGCCTTGTCGATGCCCTCGGCGCGCGAGAGCTTCTGGTTGGCTGCGAGCGCATCGAGATACTCCTTGGCATCGAGCCCGCCCTTCGCCTCCGCGGCGATGAACTGCTCCTGGCCGAAGTACGGCATCTCCTTGTCGCGGTGCTGTTCGTTGAACGCGATCACGTCGGCAAGCGTCTTCACGGGCGAGTCCGGCGCCCACTCCGCAAGATAGGCGGCGAGGTCCGCCTTGAGCTCGTAGAGAAGCACGGTGAGTTCGGTGGCGCCGTACTTGCCCGTGTTGGGAAGCTCCGGAATGTCGATGAGCGTGGCGCCCTGCGCGCGCATCACTTCGAGCGCCTTCTCGATCTCCACGGCAACCAGGTCGTTGCGCGCGACGGTCAACTGGCCGCGTATCACGCCGATGCGCGCGCCCTTGAGCGCGTTGGGATCCAGGAGCTTCGTGTAGTCGACCGTCCTCGCCGAGGCTTCCCGCGTCGCCTCATCGCGCGCGTCGGTCCCGGCGATCGCCGTAAGGAGCGCGGCAGCGTCCGCCACGGTGCGCGTCATCGGGCCGGCCGTGTCCTGCGAATGCGCGATCGGGATGATTCCCGCGCGGCTCACGAGTCCCACGGTCGGCTTGATGCCCACCAGCCCGTTGGCGTTGGCGGGCGAGGTGATCGAACCATCGGTCTCGGTGCCGATCGCGACGGCGGCGAGACTCGCGGCGATCGCCGCGCCCGATCCCGAGCTCGAACCGCTGGTGTTGCGGTCGAGCGCGTAGGGATTGCGCGTGAGCCCGCCGCGCGCGCTCCAGCCGGAGGTCGAGCGCGTCGAACGGATGTTGGCCCACTCCGAGAGGTTGGTCTTGCCGAGGATCACGGCACCCGCTTCGCGCAGCTTCGCCGCCACGAAGGAGTCGCGCGGCGGCTTCACGCCAACCAGGGCGAGGGAGCCCGCGGTCGTCTGCATGCGATCGGCGGTCGCGATGTTGTCCTTGATGAGCACGGGGATGCCGTGGAGCGGTCCGCGCGGGCCCTTCTCCTTGCGCTCCTTGTCGAGGGCGGCCGCGATCGCCAGGGCATCGGGATTCACCTCGATCACGGAGTTGATGCGCGGACCGGCCTTGTCGATCGCCTTGATGCGCGCGAGGTATGCCGCCGTGAGCGCCTTCGACGTGATGCGTCCCTTGGTCATCGCGTCCTGCAACTGCGCCACCGACTTCTCGGCGACGTCGAAGGCCTTCCTGTCGGCCGCTGCCGCCATCGCGTCAGTTCCGATACAGACGAGCGCAGCGGCGAAGAGCGCCGCGAATTGCGGGTTCATGGGTTTTTTCTCCGTGGCGAATCATCGGGTCCAGGGCGGCGCGCAATCGGCGTCGATCTTGTAGCGCTTCATGGCCTCGGCCGCGCGCGCATCGCCCAGCGCATGCAGCGCCGCCGCCGTGATCGCATGCCGGTCGACCTCGAAGAAGCGGCGCAGGTTCGCGCGGGTGTCGCTGCGCCCGAAGCCGTCGGTGCCGAGGGTGACGTAGGCATCGGCGATCCAGGGGCGGATCAGGTCGGGGACGGCGGAGACATAGTCGCTAGCGGCGATTATCGGTGTTCCGGTCACGGGGAGTTGCTGCTCGATCCACGAGCGACCCTCTCCCCGGCCCTCACCCAAGGGAGAGGGAGAACGGCGGCGTTTCCTCGATACTTCCATTCCCTCGCGCCGCAGCTCGGTGAAGCTCGTCACCGAGAACACGTCCGCGGCAATTCCCCAATCGTCCTCGAGCAGCCTCGCGGCGGCGATGGATTCGTTGAGGATGGTACCCGCGCCGAGGAGGCGCACCTTCGCGCCCTTCGACTCGCGAATGCGATGAAGGCCGCGGAGAATCCCTTCGCGCGAGCCCTCGGGCATCGACGGCATCGCGTAGTTCTCGTTCATGAGGGTCACGTAATAGAAGACGTCCTCCTGCTCGCCCAGCATGCGGCGCATGCCGTCTTCGAGGATCACCGCGAGCTCGTAGGCGAAGCACGGGTCGTAGGCGCGGCAGTTGGGAACGGTCGATGCGACGAGGTGGCTCGAGCCGTCCTGGTGCTGCAGGCCCTCGCCCGAGAGCGTCGTGCGTCCCGCGGTGGCGCCGAGGAGAAAGCCGCGCGAGCGCGAGTCGGCCGCAGCCCAGATGAGATCGCCCACGCGCTGGAAGCCGAACATCGAGTAGTAGATGTACATCGGCAGCATCGCAAGGCCGTGCGCCGAGTAGCTGGTCGCCGCGGCGACCCACGAAGCCATCGCGCCCGCCTCGCTGATCCCTTCCTCGAGGATCTGGCCGTCGACCGCCTCCTTGTAGTACGAAAGCTGGTGCTGGTCCTCGGGCTGGTAGAGCTGGCCGATGGGCGAATAGATGCCGATCTGGCGGAAGAGGTCCGCCATGCCGAATGTGCGCGCCTCGTCGGCGATGATGGGCACGATGCGCTTGCCGATGGCAGCGTCCTTCAATAGCGCGCCGGCCATGCGCACGAAGGCGACCGTGCTCGACATCTCCTTGCCCGCGGCTTCGAGCGCGAACTTGGCGAATACCGTCGCGGCCGGCGTCTTCAGCGCCTCGGCCGCGACCGAACGCTGCGGCAGGTAGCCGCCGAGCTTCTCGCGGCGCGCGTGCAGGTACGCCATCTCGGGCGACTCGCGCGGCGGGCGCACGAACTCGCATGCTTCCACTTGCTCGTCGCCGAGCGCGATCGAGAAGCGATCGCGGAAGGCGATGAGCTCGGGGCTGTCGAGCTTCTTCTGCTGGTGCGTCGTCATGCGCCCCTGCGCGGCGGTGCCCATGCCGTAGCCCTTCTTGGTCTTGGCGAGGATCACGGTCGGTTGTCCCGCGTGGCGCGCGGCATGCCAGTACGCGGAGAAGATCTTCACCGGATCGTGGCCGCCGCGACGCAGCCGGTCGATGTCCTCGTCGGAGAGGTGCGCGATCAATTGCTGCAGCTCCGGGTACTTGTTGAAGAAATGCTCGCGGTTGAACGCGCCGTCGGTGGCGGCGTAGGTCTGGAATTCACCGTCGACAGTCTCGAGGAAGCGCTTCTCGAGCCAGCGGTGGGTATCGCGCGCGAAGAGCGGATCCCAGTCGCCGCTCCAGAGGAGCTTGATCACGTTCCATCCGGCGCCCGCGAAAAGACCCTCGAGCTCCTGGATGATCGAGCCGTTGCCGCGCACCGGGCCGTCGAGGCGCTGCAGGTTGCAGTTGACGACGAAGACCAGGTTGTCGAGGCGCTCGCGCGCGGCGAGCGCGAGCGCGGCGAGCGCTTCGGGCTCGTCCATCTCGCCGTCGCCGACGAATGCCCATACCTTGCGGGCCTCGTTCTCCCTCAAGCCTCGGTGCTGCAGGTAACGCATGAAGCGCGCCTGGTAGATCGCGAAGAGCGGCCCCAGCCCCATCGAGCCGGTCGGGAACTGCCAGAAGTTGGGCATGAGCCATGGATGGCAGTACGAGCTCAGGCCCTTGCCGGCGGTCTCGCGTCGATAGTTGTCGAGGCTCTCCTCGCTGAGCCGGCCCTCGAGGAAGGCGCGCGCGTAGACGCCGGGCGCGGAGTGCGGCTGGAAATAGACCAGGTCGGATTGCGCGCCGCCACGGAAGAAGTGGTTGAAGCCGACCTCGAAGAGGTCCGCGGCCGACGCGTAGCTCGCGATGTGGCCGCCCAGCTCGCCGCTGGCGCGGTTCGCGCGCACCACCATGGCGAGCGCGTTCCAGCGCACCAGCGCCGAAATGCGCGCCTCGATCTCGAGGTTGCCCTGGTAGGGCGGCTGCTCCGCGAGCGGGATGGTGTTCACGTACGGCGTGGCGAGCACCTGCGGCAACGGCACCCGCCGCGTGCGCGCGTGCTGGAGCAGGCGGCGCAGGAGGAACGTGGCGCGCTCGGACCCCTCGGAGGAGATCAGGGCGTCGAGCGCCTCGATCCATTCCCCGGTCTCGATCGGGTCGAGGTCGGGGTCCTGGGGGCTGCCGACTTCCCGGGGAATCGACGGGTCCATGGCCGGAATTCTACCCACCCCCGGGGGAGGCCCGTCACGGAACTGTCATGCGCCCTGCGTAGAGTGCCCTGCACGACAAGAGGAGGGATTCCATGAGGTTCGCGCGCTTTGTCGCGCCGGTCGCTTTCGCGGCCAGCGCGTTGCTTCCGAACGCCTTCGCCGCCGAGATCACCGGCGCCGGCGCCACGTTCCCCTACCCGATCTACGCCAAGTGGGCCGACGCGTACAAGAAGACGACCGGCAACGGCATGAACTACCAGTCGATCGGCTCGGGCGGAGGCATCAAGCAGATCACCGCCAAGACGGTGGACTTCGGCGCCTCCGACATGCCGATGAAGGGCGAGGACCTCGCGAAGAACGGCCTGGTGCAATTCCCGGCGATCATGGGCGGCGTCGTGCCGGTGGTGAAGATCGAAGGGATCAAGCCCGGCGAGCTCAAGTTCACCGGGGGGCTGCTCGCCGACATCTACCTCGGCAAGGTCGCGAAGTGGAACGATCCGGCGATCATGAAGCTCAACCCGGGGGTGAAGCTCCCGGGCGATCCCATCACCGTGGTCTACCGCTCGGACGGCTCAGGCACCACGTTCCTGTGGACCAACTATCTCTCCAAGGTGAGCCCGGAGTTCAAGTCGACGGTGGGTGAAGGCACCTCGGTCAAGTTCCCCGCGGGCGTCGGCGGCAAGGGCAACGAAGGCGTCGCCTCGTACGTGCAGAAGATCAACGGCTCGATCGGCTACGTCGAATACGCCTACGCGAAGCAGAACAAGCTCGCTCATGGCCAGGTGCAGAACAAGGCCGGCAAGTTCGTCGAGCCCGAAGACGCCGCGTTCAAGTCCGCCGCCGCCGGCGCCGACTGGAAATCCGCTCCCGGCATGGGCGTGGTGCTCACCGAGCAGCCGGGCGACAAGAGCTGGCCCATCACCGGCGCCTCGTTCATCCTCGTGCACCAGAAGCAGGAAAAGCCCGAGGCCGGACGCGAGGTCCTCAAGTTCTTCGACTGGGCGTTCAAGAACGGCGCGAAGATGGCCGACGAGCTCGACTACGTCCCGATGCCCGAGGCCGTCGTGAAGCAGATCGAGGCCGCCTGGAAAGGCGTGACGGACACGTCCGGCAAGGCCGTGTACTGAGCGAGGAAGGCGCCCATGAGCGCCATCTTCCTGGATCGTGGGAGAATCGCGGCTGCGGATTCCGCAGTCGCGGTTTCCCGTTCTCCCAGGCCTCCCGTGGCGCGCAACAATGCCCTGATGGACGCGATCTTCCGGAACGTCACCCGGTTCTTCGCCTTCCTCGTCTTCAGCCTGCTCGCGGCGATCCTCGTATCGCTCGCCATCGGCGCGCGCCAATCGCTCGAGCGCTTCGGCATCGGCTTCCTGTGGAACGAGAACTGGGATCCGGTGCGCGAGGACTTCGGCGCCCTGGTGCCGATTGCAGGAACCATCGGAACCTCCGCGATCGCGCTCGCCATCGCGATCCCCGTGAGCTTCGGCATCGCGGTATTCCTCACCGAGCTCTCGCCCGTCTGGTTGCGCCGCCCGCTCGGCACGGCGATCGAGATGCTCGCGGCGATCCCCAGCATCATCTACGGCATGTGGGGCCTGTTCGTGTTCGCGCCGCTCTTCCAGGTGTACGTCCAACCCCTGCTCGCCGCCTCGCTCGGCAAGGTCCCGGGGCTATCGGTCTTCTTCGCGGGTCCGCCAATGGGCATTGGCCTGCTGACGGCCGGCGTGATCCTCGCGGTCATGGTGATCCCCTTCATCGCCGCGGTGATGCGCGACGTCTTCGAGCTGGTGCCGTCGATGCTCAAGGAGTCGGCCTACGCGCTCGGCTCGACCACGTGGGAAGTCGTATGGCGTGTCGTATTGCCTTACACCCGGGTCGGCGTGATCGGCGGCGTCATGCTCGGGCTGGGACGCGCCCTGGGCGAGACGATGGCGGTGACCTTCGTGATCGGCAACGCGCATCGCCTCAGCGCCTCGTTCTTCGCGCCGGGCAACTCGATCGCCTCCGCGCTCGCCAACGAGTTCACCGAGGCGGTCGGCGACGTCTACACGTCGGCGCTGATCGAGCTCGGGCTGATCCTCTTCCTCATCACCACCGTCGTCCTGGGGCTCGCCAAGCTGTTGCTGATGCGCCTCGCCCGCGGCGAAGGAACGAGCACATGAGCGCCGTGGCCGACAACCCGATCTACCGCCGCCGCCGGCGCATGAACCGGGCGATGATGGCCGCCTCCGCGGCGGCGCTCGCCTTCGGGCTCTTCTGGCTGCTGTGGATCATCGGGGTCCTGCTGTACGAAGGCGCGCATGCGCTCGGGCCGACACTGTTCACGCAGATGACGCCGCCGCCGGGTGCGAACGGCGGACTCGCCAACGCCATCTTCGGCAGCGTGCTCATGGCGGGCGCGGGCACGCTCATCGGCACCCCCATCGGCATCCTCGCGGGCACCTACCTCGCCGAATACGGCCAGCGCGGGTGGCTCGCGCCCGCGACGCGCTTCATCAACGACGTGCTGCTCTCGGCGCCCTCGATCGTCATCGGCCTCTTCGTCTACACCGTCTATGTCGCCCGCGTCGGCCACTTCTCGGGGTGGGCGGGAGCGATCGCGCTTTCCATCATCGTGATTCCCGTGGTGGTTCGAACCACCGACGACATGCTCAAGTTAGTGCCCAACAGCCTGCGCGAGGCCGCGGTCGCGCTCGGCTGCCCGACGTGGAAGATGATTACTCTGGTCTCCTATCGCGCGGCGCGCGCGGGAATCGTGACCGGCGTGCTCCTCGCCGTGGCGCGCATCTCGGGCGAGACGGCACCCCTCCTCTTCACCGCGCTCAACAACCAGTTCTGGTCTTCCGACATGAGCCGGCCGATGGCGAACCTGCCGATGGTGATCTTCCAGTTCGCCATGAGCCCGTACGACGACTGGCATCGCCTCGCGTGGGGCGGCGCCGCCCTCATCACGCTGCTGGTGCTCGGCATCAACATCGCCGCGCGCGCGCTCTTCTCCCGCCGCTAGCCATGTCCGCTATCTTCGCCATTCCCGAGAAGCAGCGCCCCGCCGCCGCGGCGCCGAAGCTCACGGTGCGCAACTTGAGCTTCTACTACGGCAACTTCCACGCGCTCAAGCGCGTGAGCCTCGAGATCCCGGAGAAGCGCGTGACTGCTTTCATCGGCCCCTCGGGTTGCGGCAAGTCGACGCTGCTCAGGACCTTCAACCGCATGTTCGAGCTCTACCCCGAGCAGCGCGCCGAGGGCGAGATCCTGATGGGCGGCGAGAACATCCTCACCTCGCGCCTGGACGTGTCGCTGCTGCGCGCCAAGATCGGGATGGTGTTCCAGAAGCCCACGCCCTTCCCGATGTCGATCTACGACAACATCGCGTTCGGCGTGCGCCTGTTCGAAGACCTGCCGCGCGCGCGCATGGATGAGCGCGTCGAGTGGGCGCTTACCAAGGCGGCGCTATGGAAAGAAGTAAAGGAGATCCTTCACCAGAGCGGGAACAGTCTCTCGGGAGGCCAGCAGCAGCGCCTGTGCATCGCCCGAGGCATCGCGGTGCGCCCGGAGATCCTGCTCCTCGACGAGCCGTGCTCGGCGCTCGATCCCATCTCCACCGCGAAGATCGAGGAGCTGATCGCCGAGCTCAAGAACGACTACACCGTAGTGATCGTCACCCACAACATGCAGCAGGCGGCGCGCGTCTCGGACTACACCGCCTACATGTACCTGGGCGAGATGATCGAGTTCGGCGAGACCGACCAGCTCTTCCTCAAGCCCGCCAAGCAGGCGACGGAAGACTACATCACGGGTCGTTTCGGTTGACTAGGCGAGCTTCGCGAGCACCGCGGCCTCGACCGCGTCGTACGTCGGGACACACTTGAAGTGCTCGGTGGGATCGGGCAGCGGGCATTTCATTCCGGACGCGCAATAGATCCCGCAATTGCCCTTCACGTAGGTGACCTTGTGGAAGGGACTGTCATTGCGGTAGATGGCGCGTTTGCTCCACTCGATCGACATGTCGAGGACCACGATCTCGGTATCGGTCGCACCCGCGAGCACCGATAGTCCGTTCTGGCAGCTCACGAAAAGGCGAGCCTTGCCGATCGTGAAGTAGGTCTGGTCGAGACTCAGCACATTGACGAGGTTCACGGCGCCGGCAAGCGGCGAGGACCGCTTGGTCATGCCGTCGGAAACGCTCGTCACGTCCTTGCCGACGACGGCCACGCTGAATCCACGCTCCAGGAGCGCGTTCGCGAGGCGCTGCCAGTTCTCGATCGACCAGCTTCGGGCGCGCCAGGTCATCGACGTGTTGATGACGACGTCGAAGGGCCGGGCCGCGTCGGCCTCCGTGGGGAAATACTCGAGGCGCTTCTCTCGAAAGCTCAAGCTGCCAATTCCCAGCGGCACACTCACGAAATCGAACGTGTCCATCAGCCCGTGAGGCAGCTTGTCGAGGTCGAAGAGCTTGTGTGTCTGGTTCGGATAGCCGTGCAACGCCGCCACGTCGCCCAATGGGTAGACGTTCTCGACGTAGGGACAACCCGTAAAAAGCTCCGGATGGTGCGTGAAAAGATCGAAGCGGTAGCGGCCACGCGAGTGTTCCTTCATCTTGCGGATCACGGCCATCGAGTAAAGGCAGTCGCCCACGCCTTCGCAGGCGAGGATGATGCCGATCTGCTTGCCGGGAGCGGGAGGGGCTGCGGACATGGCGTAGCCATATAGTTTGGCGCGATCATCGTACGCGTGCAACGGTCCCGCGCCCCGCGAGATGATCCTAGAAGAGTCGCGGGCCGAGGATCAGGCCCCAGACGACAGCCCAGAGGACCAGGGAGAGGAATACCGCGGCGCTGCCGATGTCCTTGGCGCGCTTGGAGAGGTGGTGGTGGTCGAAGGAGATGCGGTCGATCGCCGCCTCGACGCCGGTGTTGAGGAGTTCGACGATCATCACCAGCAGCACGACCGCGATCAGCAGCGCGCGCTCGAGCGCGGTCACCGGCACGATGCAGGCGATCGGGATGAGGATCGCCGCGAGCACCACTTCCTGGCGGAACGCGCTCTCGGTGCGCCACGCGTCGGAGAGGCCCGCCATCGAGTTGTAGAACGCGTGCAGGATGCGGACCAGCCCCGTCTTGCCCTTGAACGGGTTCGGGACATGCGAGCCGATGCCATCGACATCGCTCGCCTCGGCCTTCGCATCAGGCGGCTTTGGCAAGGAGACTCTCCGTGGTCCGCGCCGGCACCAGGTTGGAAACGAACTGCCTGGTGCAATGTTCCCACGAAAAGCGCTCGCCGTAGCGGCGCACCTTCTCGCGATCGAGTGCCAGCGCGGCGAGGGCGGCCGAGCCCAGGTCTTCGTCCAGGAGCCGGCCATCGCCAAGCGATTGGCGACTCGCGAAAAGTCATTCGCGTTTCAGCGGCGTGACGGTTCGATGACGAAATGGCGCGCGGCGTGCGCGCCGCGCGAGCGCGTCGAATGCTCAGCGCAGGGCGCCGATTTCCTCGACCTGCGAGCGCAGCGCCTTCGCGTCGACGCTCTCGAACGGCAGCCCCATGAAGTGCTGCACCCGCCGCGCCAGGATGGCGAGAGTTTCCTCGAAGGCGCGCCGCTTCACTTCCTGCGTTCCCTCGACCGCGGCAGGATCGCGAAGGTCCCAATGCGCCAGGACCGCGGCGCCGGGAAAGACCGGGCAGGCCTCGCTCGCCGCCGACGCGCAGACCGTGACGACGAAATCGAACTTCGGCGTGCTCGGGGCGGTGAACTCCACCCATCCCTTGCTGCGCAACCCCGCGATCGGATAGCCCCCATTGGCGAGGACCTCGAGCGTCAGCGGATTGACGTGGCCAACGGGCCGGCTGCCCGCGCTGAAGGCCCGGAAGCGCCCGCCGCCGAGCTTGTTGAGCACCGCCTCGGCGATGATCGAGCGCGCCGAGTTGCCGGTGCAGAGGAAGAGGACGTTGACGGGGCTGGGCACTGGAGTTTCCTGGCGGGACGCCGGGATCATGCCAGAACGATGTTTCAGTCTTGCGACAGCGCACCAACGCGCGGCCCGCTGAATTGGGCGCTGAAGCGGCTGCCCTTTCCCGGCGTGCTCGTGACCTGCAGCGTAGCGCCGTGGCGGCCGAGGGCATGCTTCACGATCGCAAGCCCGAGTCCCGTGCCGCCGCTTTCGCGCGAGCGCCCACGATCGACGCGGTAGAAGCGCTCGGTGAGGCGCGGGATGTGCTCGGCGGCGATGCCGATGCCGGTGTCTTCCACGTCGAACGCCGCACCCTCGCGCGTCTGGCGCCACGAAAAGCGCACGGTTCCACCTTCCGGGGTGTAGCGGATCGCGTTGCTCACGAGGTTGCCGAAGGCGCTGGTGATTTCCTTCTCGGTGCCGAAGAGCACCGCGGCGGATTCGGCGACGACTTCGATGCGGTGGCGCCCACCGCTCAGCGCCCGCGCATCCGCTCCAAGGCGCTCGATGAGCGCCTTCATGTCGATCGCCTCCTCCATCGGCGGCGGCGGCGACGATTCGAGCGCGGAGAGTGTCAGCAGGTCCTCGACGAGGCGCTGCATGCGCTGCGCCTGGTCGCGCATCAGGTCGATGTAACGCCCCGCGGTCGCCGGGTCGGGCTGCTCCTCGCGCAGCGTCTCGAGAAACCCGCTGATCACGGTAAGGGGCGTGCGCATCTCGTGGGAGACGTTGGCGACGAACTCGCGGCGCACCCGCTCGAGGCGCTCGAGCTGCGTGATGTCGCGCGTGAGCAGCAGGCGCTGGCCTTCACCGTAGGCAACTACCTGGAGGGACAGCAGGCGCCCCTCGACGTGCGGCGGGCGAAGCTCGATCGGGCGCGCATAGTCGCCGCCTTCGAGGTACGCGGTGAACTCCGGAATGCGCACCAGGTGCGCAATCGGCGTGCCGGCGTCGCGCGTCGCGTCAAGCTGCAAGTGCAGGCGCGCCGTGTCGTTGCACCACGCGATGCGCTCGTCCTCGAGGATCACCACGCCGTCGGGAAGCGCGCGCGCCGCCTCGCGCCAGCGCGAGAGCGCGTCGGCCAAGGCCGCCTCGCGGCGCGCGGCCTCGCGCCGCGAACGATGCATGAGCGCGAGCAGCTCGTCCCACACGCCGCGGAAGCGCGGCGGCTCTGGCGCCTCGCCCTGCTCGAGCCAGCGGCCGAGCAGGTAGAGATGCCGCAGGTGGCTCGCGAGCAATGCAAGCAGCAGGAGGGCGAAGCAGGTCCAACCCCACTCCGGCTCGAAAACGATGCCGACGGCGGCGGATGCGACGGCGAACGCCGCGATCCCGAGAAGGCTCCAGGGCAGGCGCGATGCGATGCGGGAGCCGGGCACGAACCCGCCCTCCTGTCCGCTAGCGCTTGGAGCGGAACCGATAGCCCGCCCCGCGGACCGTCTCGACGAGCGCGTCGTGGCCGCTGGGCGAGAGCGCCTCGCGCAGGCGCCGGATGTGCACGTCGACCGTGCGCTCCTCGATGAAGACGTGGTCGCCCCACACCTGGTCGAGGATCTGGGTGCGCGTGTAGATGCGGTCGGTGTGTGTCATGAAGAACGCGAGGAGCCCGAACTCGCTCGGCCCCATGCGCAGCTCCGTTCCGGAGCCGCTCACGATGCGCGTCGCCGGATTGAGCGTCAAGCCGTCGACGGCCACGGTCTCCCGCGAAAGCTCGGGAGCGCGCCGGCGCAGCACCGCCTGGATGCGCGCCTCGAGCTCGCGCGGAGAAAAGGGCTTGGTCACGTAGTCGTCGGCCCCACTCGCGAGGCCTGCGACCTTGTCGTCGTCGCCCGCGCGCGCCGTGAGCATGATCACCGGCACTTCGCGCGTGCGCGCTTGCGAGCGCAGCTTGCGGGTGAACGCGGGCCCTGGCTCGTCGGGAAGCATCCAGTCGAGGAGGATCAGGTCGGGCAGCGCGGCGGCGACCTCGCGCCACGCCTCCTCGGCGCTCGCGGCGCGGCGCACCTTGTGGCCGCTGCGCGCGAGGCCCACGGCGATCAGCTCCTGGATCGCCGGCTCGTCCTCGACCACCAGGACGTCGGGGGCCATCAGCGCAGGGCCGCGCGCTCGATCTCGGCGAGCGATGTGTGGCGCACGTCGCGTCCCTTGACGATGTAGATCACCTGCTCGGCGATGTTCTTGGCGTGGTCGCCGATGCGCTCGAAGGCCTTGGCCACCCAGACGACGTTGAGCGACGTCGAGATGGTGCGCGGGTCCTCCATCATGAAGGTGATGAGCTGCCGCAGGATCGCCTTGAACTCCTCGTCGATGGCGACGTCCTCGCCGATCACGCGGGCGGCCGCGGCCGCGTCGAGACGGGCGAAGGCGTCGAGCGCCTTCCTCAGCATGCCGATGGAAATGTCGGACAGATGGTTGACCGCGGCGAGCTTCGCGCCCGAGCCCTTGCCGCGCGCGTGGATGTCGCGCGCCATGCGCGCGATCTTGGTCGCCTCGTCGCCGACGCGCTCGAGGTCGGTCACGCTCTTGCTCACCGCGAGGATCAGCCGCAGGTCGGAGGCCGCGGGCTGGCGGCGCACGATGATCTGGCCCAGGTCGGTGTCGATCGCCACCTCGAGCTCATTCACCTTGCTGTCGCCCGAGATCACCTGCTCGAGCCGCTCGGCATCGCCGTCGAGATAGGCCGCGAGCGCCGCGCGCACGTGCGCCTCCACGAGCCCCCCCATCTGCATCATCCGCGAGCGGATGGCTTCGAGGTCCTGGTCGTACTGCTTGGAAATGTGTTCGGTCATGGTCATGGCCGCGCTCCCCGGGAGGTTAGACGGGTCATGTGACAGTTACGTTACGGCCGGGCGAGGCTCGCCGCGCGAATCGCGTCGAGCGTCGTGTTCGGCGTGATCGCCTGCGGGTCGATGCGCAGCTCGATCAGCGCCGGCTTGCCGCAGGCGAGCGAGCGCTCCATCGCCGGGCCGAACTGCGCGGTGTCCTCGACCGTCTCGCCCGCGGCGCCGAAGGCGCGCGCGAAGGCCGCGAAATCGGGGTTCGCCAGGTCGGTGCCGATCACGCGCCCGGGGTAGTGCTTCTCCTGGTGCATTCGGATCGTCCCGTACATGCCGTTGTTCACGACGATGAAGATCGCGTTCGCGCCGTACTGGGCCGCGGTCGCAAGCTCCTGCCCGGTCATGAGGAAGTCGCCGTCGCCCGCGAAGGCCACGACCGCTCGCTCAGGCCGGGCGATCTTGGCGGCGATCGCCGCCGGGACGCCGTAGCCCATCGCGCCGGAGGTCGGCGAGAGCTGCGTGCGCCAGCCCGTATATGAATGGAAACGGTGCAGCCAGGTGGCGAAATTGCCGGCGCCGTTGGCGTAGATCGTGTCCTCCGGCATATGGCGGTTGAGCCAGTCGACCACGTCCCACATCTGCAGCCGGCCCGGGATCTGGCGGCGCGCGGCCCACGCCTCGCGCTCGGCGCGCGCCTCGGCGGCGAGGCCCTTCCACGCGGGATTGGCCACCGGCGCCATCGCCGCGACCGAGCGCGCGAAAGGCGCCATGTCCGACAGGATGCCGAGCTCGCATTGAAAGACGCGGCCGATCTCCTCGGCCCCCGCATGCACGTGCACCAGTTTCTGCTTCGGCACCGGGGACTCGAGCAACGTATAACCGCTGGTCGTCATCTCGCCCAGGCGCGCGCCGATGACGATCAGCAGGTCGGCGCGACGCACGCGCTCGGCGAGCACGGGGTTGACGCCGATGCCCACGTCGCCAGCATAGTTCGGGTGGCGATTGTCGAAGAGGTCCTGGAAGCGCCAGGCGCACGCGCACGGCAGGTCGTTCGCCTCGATGAAGCGCTGCAGGTCGTTGCACGATTCGTGCGTCCAGCCCGGGCCGCCGACGATCACGAGCGGCTTCGACGACGCCGCCAGCAGCTGCTGGAAGCGCTCCATGTTCTCGCGGCCCGGATGCGACGCCGACGGACTGTAGGGTCGCGCATCCGGCGCCTCCGAACGCTCGGAGAGCATGTCCTCGGGAAGCGCGAGGACCACCGGGCCGCGCCGCCCCGATGTTGCTGTCTGGTACGCGCGCGCCACGTACTCGGGAATGCGGTCGACGTCGTCGATGCGCGCGGCCCACTTGGCGAGCGGCCCGAACATCGCGCGGAAGTCGACTTCCTGGAAGGCTTCGCGATCGCGGAAGTCCGAGCCCACGTCGCCCACGAAGAGGATCATCGGCGTCGAGTCCTGGAACGCGGTGTGCACGCCGACCGCCGCCTGCGTCGCGCCTGGGCCGCGGGTCACGAAGCACAGGCCCGGGCGATTGGTGAGCTTGCCGTGGGCTTCGGCCATGTTGGCCGCTCCCGCCTCGTGGCGGCAGACCACCAGCCGGATCCTTTCCTGCACGTCGTGGAAGCCGTCGAGGACGGGAAGGAAGCTTTCGCCGGGCACGGTGAACGCCAGGTCCGCGCCGTGCACCAGCAGCTGGTCGACGAGGAGGCGCCCGCCCTCGCGTGCCCTGGCGCTCATCGTTGCTTCACCACGTAGCCGCGCTTGCGCAGCTGCTCGATGAGGCCACGCGGGCCGGCGAGGTGCAGGGCGCCAACCGCGATGAAATAGCGCTCCTTCGAGTCGTTGAGGTAGCCCTCGATCTTCGCCAGCATGTCGTCGTGCCGCGCCCAGACGAACTTCTCCTCGAACTGCGCGGCGCCCGCGACGCGCTCGTTGTACTCGCGCGCGACCGCGAGAAGCCGCGCCGCATCGCCGCCCTGCCACGCCGTGACCAACCCCTTCACCTGCTCGCCGGTGAGTCCCATCTCGAGAGCGTCGATGGTGCCCTTGAAGAGCGCCTGGTTCTCGGCGACGGAGAGCGAGTCCATGAGGCGGAGTTGCGCCGCGATCCCTTCGATCTCAATCACGGGCTTCACCTCCGCCTTCGCCTTGCGGATCAGGTAGGCGTCCACGCCGTACTCGGGACGGAAGCCCTCGCGCGCCCAGTCGCTGAACACCAGGACCGAGACCGCCATGAAGGGCTTCAGTCGCTCGACCTGGGGCTCGCGGATCGAGTAGCGCGGCAGGAGCTTGAGGAAGCGTTCGTAGTCCTCGGCAGTCACGTGGCGCTTGAGGGCGTCGGGCGGCGCGTAATTCATCGCGCCGGCCGAGTTGGCCATGGCGGCGGTGTCCGTGATGTCCGCTTCGACCACGAGCACATCGGAAGCGAGGAAAGCATCCTCGACCACGGCGGGCAGCGGATACCACTCCTTCTTGCCCGCGTGCACGGTGCCGAAGAGGTAGACGCGATTGGTGAGGGAGGTGACTTCCCACAGATAGACCTCGGCGCGCGCGCCGCCGGCGGCGAGCACGGCGAGGGCGAGGACGAGCCAGCGGATCAGCCGGGCTGTCATCGCGAGTTCGGCTTCCAGGCGGGCTTCACCGCTTCGAAGGGCGCCATCGGGATTGCCTGGTAGCGCACCTCGAGGATCTCGAGCTGCTGGTCGCCGCCGGGCGCGCGCAGGCTCACGATATCGCCCTCGCGCGCCTTGATGAGCGCGCGCGCGACCGGCGAGATCCAGCTCACGTAGTGGCGCGCGGGATCCATCTCGTCGATGCCGACGATGCGCACCGTGTGCTCACCGCCCTCCGGGTCGGCGTAGGTCACGGTAGCGCCGAAGAACACCTGGTCGGTTTCCTCCCGCGTCGCCGGGTCGACGACTTCGGCCGCTTCGAGGCGCTTGGTGAGGTAGCGGATGCGTCGATCGATCTCGCGCAGCCGCTTCTTGCCGTACTGGTAGTCGGCGTTCTCGGAACGGTCGCCGAGCTTGGCCGCCCAGGACACGACGCTGGTCACCTCCGGGCGTTCCGTCTTCACGAGCCACGAGAGCTCGTCGCGCATGCGGCGCCAGCCCGCCGGCGTGAGGTAATTCTTCGCCCCCGCCGGTATCGGATTGGCTTCCTCGCCTTCGAGGTCGTCGTCGGGCGCGTCGTTGTCTTCGCGCGTGAATGCCTTGCTCATTTCAGTCCTTGCACGAACTCGCGCACTCCGCCGAGCAGCATCTCCACGGCGATCGCCGTGAGAATGAGGCCCGTGAGGCGCTCGACCGCCTGCATCGCCGGCTCGCCCATCCAGCGCTGCAGGCGCGCGCCCGCGAGGAGCACCACTGCGGTGAGCGCCATCGCCGCGGTGAGCGCGCCCGCCCACATCGCGACATTCGCCGGATCGCGCGTGGCCATCAGCATCACGGTGGCGAGCGCCGAGGGCCCGGCGATCAGCGGCACGGCGAGGGGAACGATGAGCGGCTCGCCGCCTTGCGGCGGGCCGAAGACGCCCTCGGGCTCGGCGAACACCATGCGGCTCGCGATCATGAAAAGGATAACACCGCCCGCGATCGACAACGACGACTGCGAAAGGTGCATGAGCTCGAGGAATTTGGCCCCGCCGGCCATGAAGGCGGCGAGGATCGCGTAGGCGATGGCGCACTCGCGCAGGATCACGAAGCGGCGCCGCGACTCGTGCACGTCCGCGAGCATCGCGTTCACAAGCGGCACGTTGCCGAACGGGTCGATCACGAGCGCGAGCAGGACCAGCGCCGAGAGGAATTCGTAGGCCATGGGTTCGATATCATATGCCGTGGCACGCGCGCCGATCTCGACTGCCGCATTCCTGTGCCTGCTCGCCGGCGCGTGCGCGATCGCCTTCGCGCCGATCTTCGTGAGGCTCGCCGACGTGGGCCCGGTGGCGAGCGCCTTCTGGCGCTGCGCCCTCGCCGTGCCGCCCTTGTGGGCGTGGATTCTGTTATCTCCCTCTCCCCGGGGTCCGGGCACCGATCCAACAGCAGAGGGCCGGGGAGAGGGTCAGTCGTACGCCCCCATCCTCATCCTCGCCGGCCTCTTCTTCGCCGCCGACCTCGGCGTGTGGCACTTCTCGATCGTCTACACCTCGGTCGCGAATTCCACGCTGCTCGCCAACCTCGCCCCGATCGTGGTGACGCTCGCCGGATGGCTCGTGTGGCGCCGCCCGGTGACGCGCATCTTCCTCGCCGGCATGGCGATCGCGATCGCGGGCATGTTCGTGCTCGTCGGGCCGAGCTTTTCCGTGGGCGGCACACGCCTGCTGGGCGATGCGCTGGGCGCGCTCACCGCCGTCTTTTACGGCAGCTACATGCTCGCGGTGAAGGCGGCGCGCGACGCGGGCGCGTCCACCGCGCGGGTGATGGCGTGGAGCACGACGATCACCGCGATCGTGCTGCTGCCGCTGGCGCTCATCGCGCCGCAGCCCTTCCTGCCGGCCGGCGCCGCCGGATGGTGGGTGCTCGCCGGGCTCGCGCTGGTGACCCAGGTGCTCGGGCAAGGCCTGATCGCCTACGCCTTCGCGCACCTGCCCGCGTCGCTCTCGGCCGTATCGCTGCTGTTGCAGCCGGTGATGGCGGCGCTCTTCGCGTGGGCGCTCTTCGCCGAGGCGATCGGCCCGGCGCAATTCGCGGGCGGCGCGATCGTGCTCGGGGGGATCTGGCTCGCGCGTCGCGGGAGCTAACGCCCGAGCGCCGCGCTTCAGGCCCTGCGTGCCTGCAGGCGGTGGTAGCAGGCGAGCACTCGCGGCACGTACGCAGCGGTCTCGGCCTGCGGCGGGATGCGGTTGCCCGCGCGGATGACCGCGTTCGGCCCGGCGTTGTACGCGGCGAGCGTGAGCTCGACGTCGCCGTCGAACTGCACCAGCAGCTCGCCGAGGATCTTCACCCCGGTGCGGATGTTCTCCTCGGGATCGAAGACGTTGCGCACGCCGTAGCGTTCGGCCGTCTGCGGCATGAGCTGCATGAGCCCCGCGGCACCCGCCGGCGAGAGCGCGTCCGGGTTGTACGACGACTCGGCCCAGATGACCGCTTGCACCAAGTCGCCTTCGACGCCGTGGGCGCGGCTCGCACCGCGGATGATGGCCGCGTAGCGGCGCAGCTCTTCATTACTGGGCCGAAGGACTTCGGGTAGGCCGGGTACGGCGGCGACTGACGCGGCGGGCGGCTCGGGTTGCGGCGCGGCTTCGACGATGATTTCGGGTGGGCCCGGCGGCACGACGACGACCGGCGAATGCGCCTGGACGACGGCGGCTGCGAAGGCGGCGCACATCAGGACGCGCAAGCGGGCGATGAGCACGAAGGTCCTCCTTTGCTGCAATGCAACAAAGGCGGCACTCTACCGGCTTCCCGAGTGAAGTCAAGCGGAGATTCGAGTTCGGATTGCTGCGCTGCAGTATCGACCCGTGATACGCCGCGGACGCCCTTGCGGGAAGGGTTAGCGCCGGGCGGCGCCGGGCTCGACGACCTGGTAGAAGACCTCGTCCTTCTTCACCATGCCGAGCTCGAGGCGGGCGCGCTCCTCGATCGCCGCGTAGCCTTCCTTGAGGTCGCGCACCTCGGCGTCGAGCGCGTCGTTACGCGCCTTGAGGCGCGCGTTGCTCTCCTGCTGCTGCGTGAGGCTTCGCTCGAGCTCCCACACCCGTGCCCAGCTTCCCTTGCCCAGCCACAGCGGGTATTGCAGGGCGAGGATCAGCGCGGCGAGGCCGAAGGAGAGCGCCTTCACGTCACTTGAGCTGGTAGAAGGCGTCGCGTCCGGCGTACGAGGCGCCCTCGCCGAGCTCCTCCTCGATGCGCAGGAGCTGGTTGTACTTGGCGGTGCGGTCGGAGCGCGACAGCGAGCCGGTCTTGATCTGCATCGCGTTGGTGCCCACGGCGATGTCGGCGATGGTGGAATCCTCGGTCTCGCCCGAGCGGTGCGAGATGACGCAGGTGTAGCCAGCGCGCCGCGCCATCTCGATCGCCTCGAAGGTCTCCGAGAGCGTGCCGATCTGGTTGATCTTGATGAGGATGGAGTTGGCCACGCCGCGCTCGATGCCCTCGGCGAGGATGCGCGTGTTGGTGACGAAGACGTCGTCGCCCACGAGCTGGACGTCCTTCCCCAGGCGCTTGGTGAGCAGCTCCCAGCCTTCCCAGTCCTGCTCGGCCATGCCGTCCTCGATCGAGATGATCGGGTACTTGTCGCACCACGTCGCGAAGAGATCGATCAGCTGCGCGGAGGTGTAGGCGAGCTTCTCGGCCTCGAAGCGGTACTTGCCGTCCTTGTAGAACTCGCTCGCCGCGCAATCCAGGCCGATCAGCACGTCCTCGCCGGCGAGGTAGCCCGCCTCCTCGATCGCGCGCAGGATCCACTGGATCGCCGCCTCGTTGTTGGGAAGGTTGGGCGCGAAGCCGCCCTCGTCGCCCACCGTGGTCGACATGCCTTCCTTGTCGAGCATCTTCTTCAGCGTGTGGAAGATCTCCGAGCCGCAGCGCAGCGCGTCGCGGAAGGTCGGCAGCCCCGCGGGAATGATCATGAATTCCTGCATGTCGAGCGAGTTGTTGGCATGCGCGCCGCCGTTGATGACGTTCATCATCGGCACCGGCATGCGCCGCGGCGCGGCGCCGCCGAAGTAGCGGTAGAGGGACAGCCCCGACTCCTCCGCGGCCGCCTTGGCGCACGCGACCGATACCGCGAGGATCGCGTTCGCCCCGAGGCGCGACTTGTTCTCGGTGCCATCGAGGTCGATCAGGACCCGGTCGAGGTGGGCCTGCTCGGAGACGTCGAGGCCCAGCACCGCTTCGCAGATCTCGGTGTTGACGTGGTCGACCGCCTTCTGCACGCCCTTGCCGAAGAAGCGCTGCGGATCGCCGTCGCGCAGCTCGATCGCCTCGCGCGACCCGGTGGAGGCGCCCGAGGGCACCGCCGCGCGGCCCATCGCGCCCGATTCGACCAGCACGTCGGCTTCGACCGTGGGATTGCCGCGCGAATCGAGGATCTCGCGGGCGACGACTTCGACGATGGCGGTCATTGCGGGGTTCTCGGTATTCCTGGGTCTACGCGAAAACGCCCGATTCCAGGGCCACGCTAGATCTTCTTGGCGAGGATCTCCGCGAGCTTTCTCGCGTCGTTCAGGTCGCGCTCGCTGATCTTGGGAGGTCCCACCGACAGCGTGACCCACGCGCGGCCCTTGCGCAGGTTGAGCTGCCCGGTCTTGCCGCTCCAGAACGCCGACTGGATCCCGGGGATGATGATCGGCTTGGTCTGGAACTGCATCTTGTTTTCGTCGAAGGCGCGCTGCGCCTCGTCCTCGTTCTTGCCGAAGCGGAACTGCACGCTCGCGGAGATCGGGTGGCCATCCTTGAAGCCCGTGTAGGTGCACGCGGGGACCACCTTCGGACGCTTGTATTTCGGGTTCGGGTTGGCGGGTTCGCCCGCCGCTGCTCCCCCGAGGGCCTTCTCGGCGTCCGCCTGCGTGAACACCTCGCAGGCGTCAAAGCTCTCCTCGGCGGCCCAGGCCGGGCCGACCGCGGCCAGGAAGGCCGCCGTTCCCACCGCGCTCATCATTCGCATCGTTCACCTCGACCGTCACGCGCGCCGGACGTTTTCTTTCGCGCAATGATACTTGATCGAGGTGAAAAAGGCCTCCGGGACGCCTAGAGCACGTCCTTGACGCCACCGAACTGGCCGCTGTAGCTGCTGCAGAACTGGTCCGACCCGGTGTAGGTGCCCGAAAAGCCCGACTGGCTCGAGGTGATGTTGCTGATCGTGAACGTGCCCTGGTTGGTCGAGGTCGAGCCGGACGAGCAGCTGACCGTCCCCGAAATGAGGCTGATCTTCCCGGTGCTTTGCATCGCGCCGGTGAAGTTGCACTGCGAGAGCGTTCCGGCGCCGTTGAAGAAGTTCACCCGCATCGAGACCGACGCCCCGTTCTGCGTCACCGTGAGGTTGTCGAACACCAGCACCGCGCCGTTCGACACGCCGCTGCACCCGCTGCTGTTGGCGGTCAGGCCGCCGAGGTAATTGCCGGTGAGGTTCTCGTTGCGGAAGGTGAAGCGCACGATCGACTTGGTGACGGTGAGGCCGTTCACCGTATAGCTGAGCGTCCCCGAAGTGGCCGAGCCGAAGCTCACCGTCATGGTGCCCACGACATTGCGCGTGACTGCGCTGGAGTTGAAAACTCCAGCGCCATAATACGGACCGCTCGTCTGGACGAGCTGCCCGCTGAAAGAGCTGCCGCCGGTGGGCGTCAGGGCCGAGGCGGAGAACCAGCGGTCGCTGCCGTCAGGACCGTAGAGGAAGATCGTCGCGAACATGGTGTCGTACTGCTGCACCAGGTTGAGCCCCCAGCCGGATTCGCTGGGGTTGATCCACAGGTCGGTGTAGTCGATCGAGTAGGTCGACGCCGCGGATGGCAGGGCGACGGCGAACGCCGCGACGAGCCCGGCGGCGAGCTGCTTGAACAGTTTCATGATGGAATCTCGGAGAAGAATGTAAACGGGACCCGACGAGTGTCGTCGATGGGCGCGCGGTTTGCTACCGGACGCATTCCACGCCTCCTGTCGGTCCATTCCTACGCGGGCCACGCGCATCCCGACTCAATGGATCAGGCCCTTGAGGGCGTCTATCGCCCCCTCGACCCCGCCCCGGCGCAGCAGCTCGATGTTGGTGAGGACTCTTTGCGCGATGCGCGCGAGGATGGCGCCCGTCACGATGTTGGCGAGCTGGCTGGGGGTGATGCCGTTCTGTCGCTTGCCGACGTCGCGCAGCTCGATGTCGGGCAGGTCGAACGACACGCCCTGCCCCTTGAGGCCGGGGTTGGTCATCGTCACTTTCGCGCCGCGAATCGAGAGGCGCTCGACCACCAGGCGGTGGCTTGTGCCCGATGGCGCCTCGGCCGAGGCGTCGGTCGACGCGCCCTTCGACTTGATGTAGCCCTCGATGCGCTTCTGGATCGCGTCGAGGTTGGTCCCGCGATCGCCGCGCTCGTAGACGATCACCGGCGAATCGATGACGATCTCGTGCACCAGCACCACGGGCTCGGTCACCGTGGTCGGATCGAGCCAGATCCTGATTTCGCCCAGGCGCGCCGCCCGCGATGCGCTGAATCCCGACGGGTTGCCGATCTCGACGTTCTTGAGGCTGCCGCGGCCCTCGCGCGCCGAGAAGGCCGTCTCGCCCACCTTGACCGACACGCCGGCCACGTGCGGAGCGAAGAATTCGAGCGCGACCTTCACGATGACGTCGAGCGAGTGGTAGGCCCAGAACCCGACCCCCGCCGCCACCGCCGCGATGACCAGCGCGACGACAACGAACTTCTTCACCGTGCGCCGAGCGCCGCCAGCACCGCGCGCAAGCCCTGGGCCTCGCCGCCCGCGGGGCGCCCGGGACGCGCAACGTCGTTCCACGCATAGACGTCGAAATGGGCCCACGCGACGCCTTCCGGAACGAAATGGTCGAGGAAGAGCGCGGCGACGATCGCTCCGGCGAAGCCGCCGCGTCCGGAATTGTTGATGTCGGCGATGTCGGTGTCGAAGAGGCGCCGGTAGTTGCGCCAGATCGGCATGCGCCACATCGGATCGTCGAGCGCCGTCGCGCGTTCGAGCAGGCGCTCGGCGAGCTTCTCGTCGTTGCAGAACAGGGCTGGAAGCTCCGGGCCGAGCGCGACGCGCGCGGCGCCGGTGAGCGTGGCGAAATCGACCAGCGTGCGCGGTTTCGACTCGGCCGCGTACGCGAGCGCATCGGCGAGGATGACGCGACCCTCCGCGTCGGTATTGCCGATCTCCACCGAGATCCCCTTGCGGGTGCGCACCACGTCGCCGGGACGGTACGCATTGCCCGAGACCGCGTTCTCGACGGTGGGAACGAGCATCTGCAGGCACACGGGCAGCTCGCGCTGCATGACGAGGCGCGCGAGCGCGATCGCGTGCGCCGCGCCGCCCATGTCCTTCTTCATGAGGCGCATGCCGTCGTGGGTCTTCAAGTCGAGCCCGCCGGAATCGAAGCACACGCCCTTGCCGACCACCGCGAGGCGCGGATGCTTCGGGTTGCCCCAGCGAATCTCGAGCAGGCGCGGCGCACGCGCGGCGGCGCGTCCCACGGCGTGGATGGCGGGGAAGTTCTGCGCCAGCAGCTCGTCGCCGATCCACTCGTCGAATTCGCCGCCGAAGAGGTCGGCCTGTTCGCGCGCGTAATCGGAGAGCTGCTCGGGCCCCATGTCCTCGGCGGGCGTGTTGACGAGGTCGCGCACCAGCCGGACGGCCTGCGCCATGTCGAGCGCCTCGGCAACCCTCCCTGAGACCTCGAGTTGAAGGTCGGCGGCCTTGCGCTTGGCCTTGCGATAGCGCGTGAACTGGTAACCCCCGAGGTCCCAGGCGAACGCGGCCCGGTCGGGTGCGATCGACACGGGTCCCTTGCCGAGCGCGTAACGCGCGCGCGGCAGCTTGAGCGGCAGGCCGGCGAGCGCCCACGGATCGTCGGCGTCGCGAACGCCGGCGAGAACGCGCGCCACCCCGCCCTTCGCATCGGGAAGCAGCACGTGGCTGTTGGCCGCGCCGTCGAAGCCTGAGGATTCGGCCCAGCGGCGCTCGGCGGGCGCGAGCGATGCGAGCAGCTTCGGCAGCCCTTTCGCGTCGGTGGCGAGGATGGGGATGGCCTTGTCGAAGGCCCTGCGGTCGGTGATGACAGTCATGCCCGTCATTCTATCGGTTAGCATGACGCCCTCGCGGAAGTCGACGGGAGCGGCGCAATGAACAGGCGTTTGGCGATCGCAGGGATGCTGGCGGCGTTGTGCGCTCCACGACCCGCCCTCGCGCTCGAGGACGTGCCGTACGTCACCACCCCCGACCGCGTGACGCTCGCGATGCTGCAAGCGGCGAAGGTCGGGCCGCAGGACTACGTGATCGACCTGGGTTCGGGCGACGGGCGCATCGTGATCCTCGCCGCGCGGCGCTTCGGCGCGAGCGGCCTCGGGGTGGAGATCGTGCCGGACCTCGTGGCGCAGAGCCGCGAGAACGCGCGCAGCGCGGGCGTCGAGGCGCGCGCGCGCTTCCGCGAAGGCGACCTCTTCGACGTCGATCTCTCGCCCGCCACCGTGGTGACGCTCTACCTGCTGCCCGACGTGAACCTGCAGCTTCGCCCGCGCCTGCTGGCCCTGGTGCCCGGCACGCGCATCGTCTCCCACGATTGGGACATGGGTGATTGGAAGCCCGACAAGACCATCACGATCGACGTTCCGGAAAAACAGGTCGGCCTGGAAAAAGTGAGCCGGGTGCACCTGTGGATCGTGCCCGCGCGCATCGCGGGCGAGTGGTGCGGCAGCGGCGCCGCGCGCGGCTCGCGCCTCGCCATCCGGCAGGACTTCCAGCACCTTCGCGGCGAGCTCGTCGATGCGAGCGGCGAGCAGGCCTTCGTCGGCCAGCTCGACGGGCGCGTGCTGCGCGGCGCGCGCCTCGGGGGCGCGGCGTTCGACTTGAGGGAAGATCGCAAGCGCCTGCTGGTGACCCGCAAGCCGGGGCGCGGCGTGGCGACGCGCGCCGCGGTCTTCACGCGCCGCGAGGGCGCCGCCTGCAAGTAGCCTTCAGGCGCGCGACGCGGTGAACGGGTACCACGCCAGCGCGGTGGCGACCAGCACCCACACGATCACCGGGCCGCTCGGCAGGTCGAAGGCCGTCGACACCGCGAGGCCCGCGGCGTAGCCCACCGCACCCACGGCGTACGAGGCGGCGAGCCGCCCGCGTTGCATGCGCGCCGTGGCGAGCGGCGGGACGATGAGGGTCGCAAAGACGAGGTACAGGCCGACGAGCTGCACCGACACGGTCACCGCGACGGCGAAGAGCGCATAGAAGCCGATGCGACCGATGCGCTCCGCGGCGGTGAACCAGACCGCGAGGATCGCGGCGTAGACGCCGAGCGCCCACACGAGCCTCGAAGGCTGCGCCCATAGCACCTGGCCCACCAGCAGGTCGCGAAGGTGCTCGCTGCCGTGAGGGTTCGACGCGAGCAGCAGGATGCCGCCGGTCGCGCCGAGCACGAACACCACGCCGATTACCGCCTCCTGGACCTGCGGCCAGATGCGCTCGGTCCACGTGAGCAGGAATGCGCCGGCGAGCGCGGCCGAGAGCGCGGCGACTTGCACCGCCGCGCCCTCGGCCTCGAACCCCAGGCGGTCGGCGAGCAGCACGCCACAGCCGGCGATCTGCGCGATCGCGAGGTCGATGAAGACGATGCCGCGGGCGAGCACCTGCATGCCGAGCGGCACGTGCGTCGCGGTGACGAGGAGCCCGGCAGCGAACGCCGGCCAGAGGATGGA
>WNFM01058952.1_pt1 | contig 38953 bp, 30 predicted proteins | sample 5400271 | NCBI WGS metagenome assembly WNFM01 (sample SAMN13153352, study PRJNA577476) | soil metagenome | isolation source: 60 cm saprolite on Douglas fir-dominated hillslope | place: USA:California | collected 2013-09-17
GCGATGCGCGCCGGCCTGGCAGCTTATCCACCCTGATGGGCGACAGACAGGCCTATGCTGCTGGGCAGCAAGACCGCTGAAGTGAGCGAAAACTAGAGTTCTTAAGCCCTTTATGAATCTCACGAGATTCCGCGCATGTACAACTCACCTTGGTCGGTGACAAGCAACTGGGACAGTGAATAGGTGGTTGAGCCCACTGGTGCCACGCCAGTCTGCCTCGCAGGGATGTGAGTTGTATACGTGATGCTACATCGGTTTGCGCTGTTACGCTTCGCACACGGCGCGGCCTGATCTCGGATGGCATTCCCTAGCCGGACTAGTGCCGCGGAGCGATAACAGCCTGGGACAATCTCGAGTGAGCGGTCGCAGGACATTTCCGCCACGGCACGGACGGCAGCACGGGCGAGGGAGAAAGAGCGCCTACGCAAGCAAGCTGATGTAGCAGATGGGGCCTTCGGATGGGCGAGCGCACATTGTTCACGCTTCTGCCAATGGCGCGCCACCCGCATGGCGGCGCGCACGCTGGATGAATGCCTCCGTCACCAATTCAAGCGCCTGCCGCTCAATCGCGGTATGCACGTGGCTTCGGCTGTGAAAACCCAAGTGATGGGTGATCTCGCCCTTGGGCACCCCCTCACGCACGAGCCGGAGATAGGTCGCCACCCGCTGTAGGCGGCGATCCTCGACGCCATCGAGTTCAGCAAGAGCCGCCTCGTAGGCTTGGTTGAGCAGCGCCCGCAGCGCGGAGGCCTCCGGGAAGATCTTGCGGCTATAGGTCGTGCGCGCGAGTTCGATCACCTGGGGCAATTCACAGAGCGGACTGGCGCTTAGGTCCAGGTAGTCCGCGGCGAGCGCTTCCCGCACCCGATGGATATATTCATCTCGCGACGTCGGCCCACGTTTGGCTGTTCGTGCGGACGCCTTTCCTTGCCGAGGCGACGAGGGCGTCCGCGCAGCGCTGCTCTCTGTCGCCGACTGTACTTGCTGAGTCACGGTCATTGCCTACGCCTCCAGTATTGCACCAGAACCCACCGCTACGCGGGGGAACAGCGCTTCGCTCTCACTCAGCGGCCAGTGAACGCGCGGTTCGCCAAGCGCCAGGCGCGTCGCCGGCGACGGCGGCAGGTAGGGTTTCCAGATAGGAGCGAGCGGCCCGTATCGGTTGAGATCTGCGACGAGGGCGACGCGGATGGCCAGTGTGGCGCGAGTCGACACCGCCGCCCGGAGCTCCTGCGCGATGCGCGTTTCTTGCCCGACATCCGGAGTCACCACGAGGAGCACTGGCAGGGGCGCATTGCCATCGGTATGCCACTCGTGCGACCGGACGTAGTGGGTGTAGGCAGCGAACTTGGCGCGCAGGTCGCGCCGGCTCATCGTGCCGCGATCCCACTCCAGCCAGAAGCGCAGCCGGCGCCCCGCCGCGATGACCTCGCAGGCGCCATCGGGCCGGATCGCGTGCCAGCCGTCCGCCTCTCGGTACTGGCGCGCGCAGGCGCTCCCGGTCTCCCAGCACGTCACGACGCACTCGCACCCCGCCGCGTGCTCCAGCTGCGCTGCCCTGTGCAGTTGGGCGAAGAAGGTGTAGATGCCCGCCGTATGCTCGGGCGTGCGCGTCAGCATTGCTACCTCCCGGGCGTAGCGCGCGAGCAAGCGAGAGACGCGTTGCCGTCCGTTGCCGTCCGTGCGCGCAGGAGCGAAGCGGACTTGCTCTGCCATACTGGGTAGGCCGACACCTGCTGTAAGGAGCGCGAGGCCGGCAGGTGTGAGCGCATAGCGCGCCTGACCCTGCGCGCCCGAGGCGTGGCTGCCGTTCTTCCAGGCTTCGGGCGCCTCCGACATGACGAGCAGCATCCGATTGGCATCGGCACTGATGAGTGCCAGCTGGAGCGGGGTGCGAAGGTAACGGCGCGCCGAGTCTGGCGTGATCCCTAGAAATGCCGCTAGGTCGTCAGCCGCGAGCAGCGGGTGCGCGTAGAGCAGGCGCATCGCGGCCAACTCGCGCGGGCCGAGCGTCCGGGCGGCCCGCGCGAGCTGCTCCAGATACTCCAGGTGCTCCGAATGATTCCCCCGCGCCCGGCGGGACACCACGCCTGGCTGGCGCACGGAAGTGCACTGGACCGGCGGATGGGCCGGGCCGCATCCAGCATTCGGCAGGGGCGCGGATGCTGCACGCACCATCCCTGATGCCGATTGCGCCGCCGAGCGTGCGGACGGCATGGAGCGCGTGGAACGCATCTCGGGCAGACAGCGTGTGCTCGATGTCGGGACGAGCAGCGTGACCAGGGAGCGGGACGCCGTCTGTGCTAATGAGAGCCAATCCGCCCACCAGGGAGATAGCATGGGTGGCATAGATGGCATGGTAGACAGGGCCGTCGCCGGCCGCGTCGGGGAGGCCGAGGCGGGCACGAGCACGCCGCCGTGCAGCGGGTGCGTGAGCCAGCGCTCGGTCGCCAGACGCAGGGCGAGCGCCTGCCAGCGGTCGGCGCGATGGGCGTCGGAGGTGAGGACGAGCAGCGCCGGGAAGACGCCGCCGGGCAGCGTCTCTTCGAACGTCTCGCGGCAACGCAGCAGCATGCGAAGCTGCTGGAGCAGCAGATGCTCGTCGGCCCAGCCGCCGTCGTGGAGGATGAAACAGCCGTACGCCACCCGCTGCTGCTCCAGCAGCGCGTCAAGAGCACCGGCGACCTCCCCAACATGCCGCCCGCCATCGCCTTCGCCCTGCCGTCCAGCCTCCGCAGCGGCGCCGTCCTTCGGCACGAGAGTGAGGCGGACGTATGCGTCGAAGCGCAGTTGACCGCTGCGCGAGCGGCCGACGAACCGTTGCACGTGATCGCGCGTCCAGCCCCACTCGATTCGCCCAATTGCATCCCGTCGGATGACGTGTCTTCCTTGATCCGGCCGATGCGACCATGGATCTCCCGCGTCGGCCGCTGGCGCATTCGTGGCATCCAGACCGGCGCCGTGCGGCATCCGCGAGAGTGCAGCAGGCGCGTCACGGAGGAGCGCGAGCACGAAGGACTGGACGGCGACGAGGGCCGGCGCCCGCGGGATCAGCCGAAGCAGACCATCCGCATCGGCGTGCCAGCGTCGCGCGGCCGCCCACACGGACGGTCCGAAGGCGGCGACAAGTCGCTCCAAACCGGATGCTGAGAGTGCGTAGAGCGCGGCGTTGCGACCGCCGCGCGTCGGCGCCTGCACAGCATGCACGACCTCGACGAGATCCTGTCGCCGCAACCCGCCGAGCCGCGCAGCGATCCACGAGCGGCTGCACCCGGCCAGCACGGCCAAGTCTTCGCCGCGCAGCAGCGGGTACCGCAGCAACCAGCGAAGGATGTCATCGTCGGTTCCCGGCGCAGCGTCGAGTATGCGCGAAGCTGTCGGGATGGCTGGCGGATCGTCGTGGGCGAGCAGCTGAGGGGCCGAAGGCATCATACTCTCTCACCTGCCTCACTTTCCTCGGCTTCGGCCAACTTGCACTCCAGTTGCGCGTCCTCACCATGTTGCGCCGTCGCGGCCCCCATTTCCGGTACCACCGATGTCGCGTTGCCGTCAGCACGCGGGCCGATAGGCTGAGCACTGCCCGATTGCAGCGCCAGATCGTCCGAAAGATCGGCCCAGAGGTCGGCGGTCTCTACGAGTGGAACGCCGGCCGGCCGCACCAAAGACTGATTCGCTGGGGGGCGGCGACCGAAACGCCCACGTCGCCCACGGACGTTGCTACCACTCAGACCGGTGACGCCGCCGCTCCTGTCTGGGCTGGGGCGGCGATCCCCGCTGCCATTGTCACCTGCCGCGGGCGCATCGCCAGGCGCCCGCGCCGACACGCCGGCCGGCGGCTCAAGCACCTGATTCTCCAGGTTGTGGCGGTGGGCGGAGGAGGAGGGGTCCAGCACTTCATGCGGCGGCAGATAGCGTGCGGCCGCCCCAGCCAGGGCCGCCTCGACGGCTTCCAACGGGCGGGCGTAGCGCATCCGGGCACGTCCGCGGACGTGACGAGCAATCTGTTCGTCACCTGGCGCGGGCGGGTCGAGCGCGAGCGAGAAGACCGGTAGCCGTCGTCCACCGAGGGTCATCTTGGCATAGCACGTGAAGTCGTCAAGGTTGATGAGGTCGGTGACCGCGACCGCCTCATCCAGCTCACGCACGAGCACGCGGGCGTCCTCGGCGCTGGCGGCGAAGGCGTAGAGCGCGTCGACGTTGGCCAGCACGGTCGGGCGCAGCGTCGTGTCGAGCGCATCCAGGTAGGCGAGCGCCTGGGTGGCAAGGGCGAACGTGCCGCCGAATTTCCGCAGTTCGGAGAGCATCGCGCCATAATCCACACCGAGGATGGATTGGAATTCGTCCACCAGCACCAGGAAGCGACGGCGCTCCTCCGGCGCCAGCCGCGCCTGCTCCTCCAGGCTGACCTGCAGCGCCCCGAGCAGCGTCGCGCCCACCAGGGTCGCCGTCTCTGCTCCGACCACGCCCTTGGCGGTGTTGACAAGCAGCACCCGCCCCTCGCGCACGATGTCCGCTAGGTTGATGGTCGAGCGGCCTTGGCCGACGATGCGCCGCGCGACCCGGCTGCCCGAGAAGGCGGCCATCTTGGTCAGGACGGGATTAATGATCTCCAGTTGCAGCCGGGGATCGAGTGGCTTGTAATAGTGTGTCCACCAGGTGTGCAGCGCCTGGTCGCGGACGAGAGCCAGCACGTCGCGACGGAAGCCGGGGGCCGAGAGCACTGGGGCCACATCGAGCAGCGTGAACTGCTGGTCGGGGCCGTTCTGCGGGTCGGCGGCGACCAGCACCTCGTTGGCCTCGTAGAGGGTCTTGAGAGCGTATTCGAGAGCGTTCTGCATGCGCGGGCCCCAGAAGCGCGCCCAGATTTGGGAGAGGATCTGCAACAGGCTCTCGACCGCCTTGTCGCGGTCACGCCCTAGCAGCGCGTCGAGCGGGTTCAGCGCGACCGGGTAGGCGATATCGGCCAGGTCCACCAGCACGGCATCGTCGCGCCGCCCCTCGGGGATGAGGCCGAGCAGGCTCGTCGCGAGGTCGCCGTGCGGGTCCACCACCACCAGCCCCATCCGCTCGCCACTTCCAGCATGTCCGCTGCGTGCGGTGATTCCTGCGCGCCTGGCTGTCGTCCCATCCATCGTTCCAGATGTCGTTTGCTCAAGAGCGACCCGCGCGAGGTGCTGGAGCAGCGAGCTCTTGCCCTTACCGGTCTTCGAGACGAGCACTGCGTTGTGACGCAGCGCTTCGGCGGGGAGGCAGACCGCTACCCGGTGGCCGGCCTGCGCCGAGACGCCCACCCGATAGCCGGACGCCAGCGGGAGCGCGGGAGCGAGCAGCGCCTTCGCGCGCGTGCGTTCGAGGAGCGGCACGTCGGCGTCGCCCGCCGGCAGGTGCCAGAGCGCGGCCAACTCGCGGGCGTTGAGCAGGAAGCGCGAGCGTAGGGCGCGACGCGGCCAGTGGCTGGCGAGACGGCGCGCATGGCGGACCGAGAGGCGGCGAGGGATGAAGCCATTGCCGCTGGCGAGCGCGTGCTGGCGGTACGCGGCGACGAGCGCGACGAGCACATCGTCCAGTTGGCATACCGTGTCCGCCACGGCCATGGTCGCGGGTCCGGATGTCGCAGGCGCATGCGGCGCGATGGCGACGACCACGAGGCTCGTGCGGGCGGCAATGCGGGCGGTGCGTCCCTCAACCAGACGCATATCGTAGACGGGCCGACGCGCGAGCCGCGCGTGCAGTACAAGCACGCCGGCCAACAGCAGCAGTGCCGCGATCCCGATCGCGCCGATCCGTGCGAGGTGCGCGATGTCGCGCGTGCGCCACCAGATGAGGAGGAGAGCGCCCCACCGCTGGTAGGCCACGAGCGCACCGAGCAGGGCCAGCAGCGGGAGCAGCGGCGGGCCGGTAGCACCCGTCGGGCCAGCGGGATCGAACACCCCGGTTCCTGCGCGCGTCCGCAATGCCTCTCGTGCCCGTTCGTGAGCCAGTGGATGCTCGACCGCCAGCCGCTGCAGGTGGCGCGACCAGCTCTCGGGCGCGGCGGCCAGCCCCAGGTGAGCGAGCACGCGCCCGCCGGGCGGAAGGCCGTCCATCGCCCCGAGCAAGCCGAGCAGCGGATCCACGCCGACCGCGCCGAGCTCGCGCTGCTCGTAGAGCTTGAGAGGCAGGTGGCCCCCGGCGCGGGGACGCAGCGCGACGGCCCGTACGCTTTCGCTGGCGCCGATCCGCAAGGGGTCATCCTGTGCCGCCGAACGCTCCCCACCGTCTCCTGTACTATGTCCGCTCTCGGGGGCGATAGGGGAGAGCGGACGAATCTCGACCTGAGGTAGATGGGCGCGGAGCTGGGCGCAGAGGTGGGCGAGGCTACGGGCGGTGGTGGCGCGCACCAGCAACCGGCGCGCCTGGGGCAGACCGAGCAGTTCGAAAGCAACGGGTTCGCGCGCGCTGAGGCAGACCGACTGAAACAGATTTTCCAGTAGGAGGACGTCGAGCTGTCCGCCGCGCGGGGCGACGACCTCGGCCAGGAAGGTGCATGGCCCGCCCGGCCTGCCGAGCCTGCGCGGCCTGCACCGACCCTGTCCCGCAATGCGCACTCCCGCACGCACGAGGCGGACAACCACGGAAAGGACGGACGACAGCGAGGCCCAGCCTGCCCCAGCGATCATGTGTGGTGCGCGGGCACGACGGTGGGTGAGCTCGCGGTCGCGTTGCGCACGCCGGTCGAGCGGTGGGTAGAATACCTGTCTCATAGTGTGCCTCCCCTGGGCCCATGGCGTACCGCAATTCTGGATGATGGCTAGCGCTGGAGAATTGCTTGCGGTGTGCCGTCCGCGCTCATTCCGCCCTCATGTCGTATGCCGCTTGTGTGGAAGCAGCGAGGACATCGCCCGGGCCCAAAAACGGTCCGACTCCCAGGCCGTCGCGCGTCTCCAGCAGGTGCAGGACAGTGCAAAGCGCCTCCACGCCCGCGCGCCAACGAGACGAGTTGCTCCGGCGCTCGAGCCGCCAATCGGCGCCGACGTAGGCGACGAGCAACAATGACAGGTCTGGGCTGATCTCGCCGAGTGGGCCAATCGGGCCGCCGACGCCGTGGGGCGCCTCCGGCACGACTCGACGCGCCGGCGGTTGCACTGGTTGGTTCCCGGGCAGTCCACCCTTTCTCCGTCCGCTGCATGCTCATCTCCTCGGCCTTCCGTGCGGACCGCTGTCAGCACCTGCAGGATGGCCTCGCGTGCCTCCACCGAGGAGGCGACCTCCGCGAAATCTTTCGCGCCGCCGGGCGGACGCACGCGGTGTACGTCGCCCGCAACGGGCGCGAGCTGCGCGGCGAGTCGCGCGGCCCCCTCCTCGCCTGCCGCATCGGCGTCGAGCGCGAGCCAGATTGGGCCGCCGTCGGCGAGCGCCAGCAATTCGCGGCATTGACGGCCGCTTGCATGGGTGCCGACGAGCGCCGCGCAAGGGAGCGGTACGTCCCAGGCAAGAGCGGTCAGCAGATCGAACGAGCCTTCGACCACGAGCAGGCCCTGCCCGCAGGGGGGCGAGTGCGCTAGTCCCAGGGAGATACCATGCGCCAGGGCGCTGTCCTCACGGATCTGGCGCGGGGATCCGGCGGTCCCGCGCTCTGCCGGCGGCGCGCAGAGGCCTCCGTCGTCCTCGCGCGGGCTGCGCTCGGCGAGCGCTAGCCCGAGGCCAAGCAGCGGCTTCGGCAGGGCGAGACCGAGGTATTTGGGAGGCGGCGTGGCTACGGCCGGCTTGCGCAGGTCCGGCGTGTATGCGGTGTGTCGCGGCCTCTCCCGCATGCCGCCGGCCTCGTCATAGTGCGCCGATGGCAACCAGCGCCCGTGCAGCCACACGCACAACTCGCCGCGCATCTCGGGCACGATGACCCGTCCGCGCAGTCGCTCGCCTCCGGCCTCATTGAGCAGACCGATGGCGCGAGCCAAGGCGAGGGTGGCGGGCGCGTGGCTGAGGAAGGGGAGCAGCGTCGCCCCATCGGCATATCCCAGGCCAGCACGGGCGGCGACCGCTGTTGGAACGCTTCGCGCGCGCAGGTACGCCCGCGCGCGCGAGGCGTCTGCTGTGCCCTCACCGAGAGCATGCCGATAGAGCGCGGCGACCGCCGTGAGCAGCCCGATGACACGCCACTCCATACGGCCCGTCGCGCTCAGCGTCACGTCACCCAGCACTGCGAGCGGATCGAGGGTGTCCGGCCCGCGCAGACGGCCAGGTGCCTGAGCAGGCCTCGCGCGAGGCCCGCGCGTATCCACGCCCGTAGCCTGGGGGCGGCGAGCGATACTCGCCGCGGGATGTCCACCGCCCGCCCCCGCGCCGCTTGGCGCTACCCGCCTGTCTCGATCGTCGCCGAACCCCGCGCGCTCGCGCAGTCTGCGAACGGCCTCGGGGAAGCCGACATGCTCGAAGCGCTGGACAAGGGCGACGACGTCGCCGCTCGCGCCGCAGCGAAAGCAGAAGAACCGGTCGGTATCGAGATAGACCCCCAGGCTCGGCGTGTGGTCGTCGTGGAAGGGACAGCACGCCATGCGGTGCGGGCCGCTCCCGCGTAGTGCGACCCCGTAAGAGGTGAGGACATCCGCCAAGGGATGTGCGCGCTTGAGGTCTCCCAGATCGTCACGCGCGCGGGGAATGCGCCCCGCAGGCATGATGCATCTCTGCACATCATGGGCGGGTGGCGCCTGCCGCTCGAACGACGAGGAGGGCCGACGGGCCGGAGGAACATGCTCGGTCATGTTCAGCCGCTCCTCCCATCGCTGCCGTTTGCGTCGCTCTCCGCCCACTCGTAGGCCTCACGGGTTCCCGGCGTGCACCTAGAGTCCGGCGCTCCCACGTTTCGACGAGTTCTAGCGTCGCCTGCGGACCCCGTCGTTGCCGACACCCACCTCGGTACGTGGATGCGCGTGTCGGCTCGCGAGTCCGCGGCATCTTCGGTGACCTCGGCATCTTCGGCGTCTACGGTGTCTGGCGTGTCGTCGACCCGGGAGGCGAGCCGAGCGCCGGGCACGCCCGAGTGCTCGGGCCTGGCGGGCGCTTTCTTCGTCATTGCGGCCGGCGCCGGCGCCGGCGCCGTAGGAGGACTGCCCTCCTGCCGTGAGCGCGGGCCTGGCGGCGGGGAGTCCGGCGCTGCGCGCACGTCCGTACCTGCTCGTGGGAGGGCCCACGGCATGTTTGCCTGACCTTCGGTTGGTCCGGGATGCGACCTGCGCGGCTGCTCCTCGGGCGCGAGCTGCCCTGACTGTCCCGAGCGTTCCACGCTTCCGGGCAGCTCGGCACGTTCGGCCAATTCGCGCGGATCCGTGGTGACGAGGTCGTGCTCTGCGGGGCTCGCCTCCACACGCAGCGCGACGTGCCCGCCGCGGGCAAAGAGCAGTCCCTCGCCCTTGTGACACCCGAGCAGGTACTGCCGCTCGCCGGATGACAGGCGGAATGCGGAGAAGACCGCCTCGATGGTGGTGCTGTCCTGCTTCATGAGGAGCTGAATCGACGAGTTGGCGAGCACCGTCCGACCCCACTCGCTGCCGAGGAAATCCTCGACATCCTGCGTGATCGTCACCAGCCCCAGCCAGTATTTGCGCGCCCGGCGCGCGAGCCCGGCGAGGAAGCGCCCGCCCTCCTGATGTTGGATCAGCGACCAGGCCTCGTCGATCAGCAGCAGGCGCGGCTGTCGCTTCTGGCGTACACGCGTCCAGACGAAATCGGCGATCAGCAGCAGGCCGAGGGGGCGCAGCTCGCCGTCGAGGTCGCGCACGTCGAAGACCACGAGGTGGCGATCGAGCGCAACGTCGGTCGGCGCCGAGAAGAGCCGGGCGAGGCTGCCCTCGACATAGCGATGAAGGCGGTCGGCCAGCCCGTACTCGTCGGCACCGCAGGTGCCACTGCGGAGCACGTCAAAGAGGTCGCGCAGAAGCGGGGCGAGCCGGTCGTGCGTGCGGTGGTCGCTGGTGATACCAGCACGGCGGTAGGTCTCATAGAGGCAGCGGTCGAGCAGCCCCTTCTCGCGCTGCGAGAGGCCGACCGCGCCGGAGGGGGTGCGGTCCGCGAGCATCAGGTCGAGCAGGGCGTGCAGCGACTGGATCTTCTCGGCCAGCAGATCACCGCTCTCGCGCGTTTCCATGTCGCTCGCTGAGCCCGCCTCGACGCTCGGCTCGTCCATCCTGACCTCCGAATGCCGTGGCGGCGGGACGAGCGAGAGCGGCGGGAGGTCGAAGGGGTTGATGTGCTGCCCCGACCCGGGGGCGAGGCGAATGTGCTGGCCGCCGACGGCATCGCAGATCGGCCGGTACTCATCCTCGGGGTCGACGACGTAAACCTCGGCCCCAAGCAGCAGCGCGCGGAGCGCCTGGAGCTTGCAGGCGTAGGACTTGCCCGCGCCCGACTTGGCGAAGACGACCTGGTTGGCGTTCTCCAGCTCCCGGCTGAAGGGGTCGAGGATGACGAGCGAGCCGGTCTGGGGCATCACCCCATAGAGGATGCCGTGCGCCATAGAGAGGCCGCTGGAAGTGAACGGGAAGGCTGTCGCCAGGCTACTCGTATCAAACGTGCGGTAGCGCGCCAGGCGATCGCGCCCTTCGGGCAGGCAGGAGGTAAGGCCGAGGTCGTGCTCGAGCGTTGCGGGCCGGCTCCCGAGTTGGAGGTTGTCGAGCGTGACATGGAGGCGCGCGCAGCGCTCGTCGAGCGCCCGGCGCGTGCGGCCGCGGACCAGCAGATAGAGCGAGAGGCTGAAGACGTGCTCGTCGCCGCGCTGGAGTGCGTCGCGCAGGCGGTCCATGTCGGCGTAGGCGACCTCGCGCTCGGGGTCGGCTAGCCGCCCGTGGCGCTCATCGAGCAGGCGCGAGGAGTGCAGTGCGACCATTCGGTTGGAGAGGTGGCGGATCATCGCGCCCGAGGCGAGGGGGCGGATGTGCAGCGCGAGGTCGAAGGGCTCGTCCAGGTCGATGAGGGTGGCCAGCCAGCCGGGGTAAACCGAGCGCGGGTAGGCGGTCACCGCCAGCACGCGCGCCCACGTGTCGTCGATGCGCACGCCATCGCGGAACACTTCGACGGCGGCGGGGGCAACCAAGTCGGGGAGCGTCTGCGCGCCGAACACGTACTGCTCGTCGTCCTCGTGGCATCCGCTCTGATCTACTGCGTCGTCGCATCGGATCTGGCGTAGCCCGTCCCCTGCCGTGCGCGCATCCCCACCTCCACCTCCGCCTTGCCCAGTCGCCGTCGTCTGCGACGGCGAGGAAACCGATGGTACCAGCGACGGGAGCATCGAACGGGGCGCCGGGAGAGCCGGCAGCCCATCGGTCAGCGCGTCCGTCGCGTCAGATATTCCTCCCGCCAGGCGCGCCATAGCGGGGGCTGTGATCGGCGACAGACAGCCCGCGTAGAGCTCGACGAGCTCGCCCCCGAGCAGGCGCCGCGCCTCGACGCCGAAGCGGGTGAGCTGGCGTGTCACATCGTCGACACGCAGGTCCAGCCGCTGGGCGAGCGCGTCGACGCGGCGTCTGTGCCGCGCCTCCAGGCGCGCGCGTCGCACGCCGGGCAACAGGGAGGTGAGCGCCTCCAGGACACGTCCTCCACCGATGCCCTGCGCGACAGCCACGCCGGCTCCGGCGTCCGTGGTATCCTCGGCGGGGAGCACAAGGTAAAAGCGGCGCTCGAGCAGGGTATGCTCGGCGGCCAGATGGCGCACGAAGGCCGCGTGGTCGGCGGCGAGCCGCGCGAGGAGCGGCCGGGTGATAGCACCCATCGGATGCGGCTCGCCGGCCATCTGACCGGCGACCGCGCGCTGGGCCGCCATGCGCCCGTCACTCGCTCCCACGCCCAAGTGCGCCATATATGGCGTGAGGTCGAGCGGCAGCACACGCACGAGGATCTGCACCGGATAGCCCAGTCCGTTCAGCAGAGCCGCGTAGCCGGCCAGGATCGCCTCCTGTTCGGCGTCCGAGGCGAGGGCGAAATTGGCGCTTCCCACCTGCAGCACTGCACGGTAACGCCTCTCCTGCCGCACTGGGCGTTCTGCAGGGACACGGTGCCGTCTGCCGGCAAGCGGTAGGTCGGGAGCTGCCAGGCAGAGCATGCCCGCGCGGACGTCCCGCAACGCGACGAAGTGTTCCTGCGTGCTGGGCAGACGCTGCCCACGCATGGTTGCTCCTCTCGCTCGCGAGCGTCCGACTTTGCGGCCCTGCGGGGCAGCGCGCGTAGCGGTGCTGTTTTCTTTCCTGGTGATGCCGAACATCACGCCCCTCCTCTCTCGGTCAAAACCGATACGCCGGCGGTGCGACGAGAGGCGCCCGCGCCCGTCGTCCGCTCTCCCGCGCCGAAAGCGGCGCCTGTCGTCCGGCCCGGCGGATGCGCCACGGGACGCCGCTGCACCGAGCCTGGGTCGTCATTCTCTGCGTCGTCGATGTCGTCCGCGATCCCTTCATCGTCCGGGGCATACCACTCGCTGCCACCGTCGTCCGGCCACGGTGGCAGCGGTCGCCAGACGGCGGCCTTGGGCAGGCTGAGGTAGCGCAGGGCGACGAACGCCCAGTCCTCCAGCGGGCGGTCGGCCGGGCGGAGCAGGGCGCAGGCCGCCGCCAGCACGACGGGCAGCGCGCCCAGAAGGAAGCGCAGGCCGGTGGCGAGGTGCACGATCACGCCCTGCGAGGGCAGGGACAACAGGTGTGGGAGCCAGGCCGGGAGCCCGGCGAGCCGCAGCCAGAGGCTGTAGCCCAGAGAGAGGCCGACGCTCAGGATCAGCACCTGGCGGACGGTCAGCCCGGCGATGAGCTTGTCTTCGACGTGCAGATGGGTGGGGAGTTCGCGCCGGTCACCGGGCCTGCGCTCGACCTGATCGGCGCTATGCTCGTTTGTCGCATGCCTTCGGTGATGGTTCATGAGGCAGACCCTTTCGTCGTATGGTCGGTCGATCCGCAGGGAGGTCCGCTGCCAGCCCCAGTGTGCCGATTGCCTCCACCGCACCCTGCCCTTCGAGGCCGCGCCCAGATGACGCAGAGGCTCGGTAGAATGTGAAGGTGGCGAGGCGCTCAACGAACGAACGATGGGCGCAGCATGGGCGACGGCTACACGGTGATGGCGCCCGCGAGGGTGCGGGCGGCGAGCACGATCACGCCGCCGGCGACCGCGTGCCAGAACGCCTCCTTGGCACGCAGCACCTGTTGCGGGTTACCGCTCGACGTCAGCAGCAGATAGCCGGCCCACATCAAATAGAAGGCGATCACGATCGCGGCGACGGCGGTGCCGATGTTGAGCCAGTTGGTGAACAACGTTTGGATCGTGCCTTGCATGGTGTATGCTCCTTTCGTGGTGTGTATATGGCGTTCGTAAGTTCAAGGACGCCCTAGCGCGCAAGACGCCATCCGCGCGCCAGGGCGCTTCGCCGTGTCGTGTGCATCGTCATCGCCACGATCGCCACGTCCGCTGCGCGGTTGGGTCACCACGGGTGCGAAACAGGGCCTGCCGAACTCTTCCTGGCTCGTGCGCACGCGCCCGGACTGAGGACGGGACTCACACCGCGCGGATGTACCCCAGGACTGTGTAGTGTGCCCACGTCGCGACGGTGAGATCTGGCAAGAGGGACTCGGTCACGACCGGCCCCGGCCCGTTCGCCTCGGCGAAGGTCACGCTCCCGGCGTGCGTGGCCGACGGCGGCGTCACGCCGACGACGATCGCGATGTGGCCCACGCTCGGGTCGAGTGCAGAGTACCAGACCAGCATGTCGCCGGGGGCGGGCAGACCCCGCAGGCCGGGTGGGGCCGCGCCCGCTGGGATCTCGGCCCACCCGAACCGGTGCGCGTAGAGCCCCCAAAAGGCGATGGCGTTGCCCGCCACCGGCGGTGGGAGACCCGCGACACCGTAGGCGGCGAGCACGAACATGACACACTGCAGATTGCCGTTACGCCACTGCGAGCAACCAGGGCACGTCCGCTGCCAGTAGGCAATCGCCGCGGGCGGGAAGTCGGTGTCATAGCACACGTCCATCCCTGACGGCGGGCAGTCGTGCAGGTGCGTCGCCATCGCCAGCGCCACCGTGACGATCGCCCCCGCCCGGGAGCCGGGTGGTAGGCAACCCAGGCCTGGCGGTGCCGCAGTCGTCGCGGAGGGAGAGAGACGCCGGGCGCGCCACCACGCGCGACGGGCGCGAGGTAGACGGGCCGGCGGATGATGCTGGTGACAGTGTCATTCCTCCCGGCGCACCACACAGTCCTCCGGGTCCTGCGCCCCCCGCCCCGTCGGCGGCCGCGGCCAACAGCGGAGCGAAGGGGGCCAGCGCGACCGCGAGGAGGAGCGCGACGAGTAGTCCTCCTCCTAGGAGGGTGGTGAGCAGTGTGCCCAGCAGGATAGTCTCGGATCGATTGCTCTGGGTATCCATGGATGCGCCTCCTTCCTGTGTCTCAGGCCAGCGCGCCGGCCGCGACCGAGCCGAGCGACTGCGCCACGGCGGCCCCCTGCTCGATGAGCCCGCCCATGCTCGCGGCGCCGACATGGCGCACCGCCCAGCTCTGTAGCATGCCTGGTAGCTTGAAGGTCAGGTACAGCGTCGCGATGCCCGCCAGCAGCGTCAGCGTGGCCGAGTCCAGCCGTCCCGGGGTCAACTCGATGACCAGTAGCGCGCCCAGACGCAGCGCCAGGATCTGGAGGAACTGCACCAACGCCGTCGCGACGAAGGTCGAGGTCCACAGGCGCGCCCACGCTTGCGTCTGGGGCAGCGCCCAGCAGAGGAACCCGAGCGGTGCCGTGACGATCAGCACGTCGAGAAGCGCCAAGCGGAGCAGCATCTGGGCGACGAGCAGGAAACCGATGACGGCGTAGACCACTGCCAGGACGAGCGCCGCCAGGTCCTGCTGTGCGCCCGTGGCGGTGGCGTAGCCGGGCAGCCCGACCTGCCCCACGCCGTCGCAGAGCGCGTTGCCGAGGTCGATGACGCTGCTGGTGAACAGCAGGCTGAGGTTGGCGGCGAGCGCCGCAAAGCCGAGGCGGGGCAGGAGGTGCATGGCGGTGTGCGCCTGCGTCCCCAGTGCGTCGCGGCTCATCGCGGCATAGCCGCCCCAGAGCAGGAAGACCGCCAGCGACGCGTCGGCCACGCCCACCACCCAGCGCCACGCGCGACGACGGAGCTGCTGGCATAGGTGCCTTCGGGCGGTGTGCGCGTCACGAAGTTGAAGGCCGAGCCGCCAAAGCCCTGTGCCCAGTCGAGGATGTGGACCAGCGCGGTCAGGACGCCCGAGAAGAAGGCGGTGAGGATCGCGGAGAGCACGCTCCGGACCCACTGCGTCGGGTCCGGAAGGCCCCATCCCCACCCATCAGGGCTCGCCGCTGCAGACGGAATGGGCGACGTTGACGGCGATGCCGGCGATGCCAGCGCGGAAGGTGGAGTCGCCACGGCCGTTGGAAGTGTTGACGACGGGATCGTCGGGGAGGAAGCAAGCTGCACCGCGCCATGCCCTGATGCACGTGAGGCGGCAGAGGGCGCGGCACGACCGTCCACCCGAGACGACGGCGCGACCAGCGCGTGCTGCGGCGCGGCTGGCAGACTCAGAGCGAGCGCAGCGATGGCGAGCGCAAGGAACCCCGCGAGGGCGAGAGACCACCGCTGCGACGCCTGGACGATCCGCCTGGGGGGCGAGCCCAGCGGGCGCGGGCTAGCCATGGACGATGGTCGGGGACACCCGGCACCTCTTCGCTTCGAAGGAACCGTCGAATTAGGCGCTGGGGGGGCCGCATTCCCCAGTAATATCGGGGTGACGGCGGCGTGCGGCGCCGTGGTGACCCCGGACCGCATGGATGGTGAAGACATGGAGGACCTCGTTCCGCGTGGGGCGACATGATGAACCGGTCAGGAGGAGCCACGTCCTCGCGGACTCAGGGAAGCAATGACTTCCGGGCAGTGACGGCGTTGTGGCAGTGTGTGGAGTACCGTCGCCGTGGCAGGCTGCGACAGATGCCAGGGACGCACGACGGGGCGGCGCGCGGGCGGAATTGTTCAGCCAATCAGAAGCATCGGGGTCTGAGGACTGGGACCGGTCTGGATCCCGCCCTGACTCGTGGTGGCCGATTGGTAAGTTAACGACACCAGCGCCGATGGCGGCGGAGGCGAGCGACTTCAGTTCGATGCTCGGCAAAGCCAGTGCGGGATCGGAAGGTCCGTAGCGCCGGGCGAGCGCGAGGCGGTAGGTGCGATAGCGGGTGAGCGCCAGTGCCGTGTCGCCGCGCACGAGATGCAGGCGGAGGGCGGCCGCCACGCTAGGTTCGTGGAGCGGGTCGAGGGCGAGGCGACGGTCGACCGCGCGCAGCGCGAGCTCGAGGGCGCCGGCTTCCTCGGCGTACTGACGGGCGCGATCGAGGGCGTCCAGGCACAGCTCCCGCACCTCGCGCCGGGCTGCGGCCAGCCAGGGGAAGCTTTCGCCCGCGAGCATCGGTCGACTGGCGTCCTCCGCGAACTGCAGCCACTCGACGGCGAGGTCCTCTACATGTCTGGCTGGCGAGGTTGCGGGGTCGACAGCGCCCATGGCAGTTCCATATGCTGTCCGCTCGGTCGAGGGCTTTCCAGCGCTATGTGACGCGCGAGCGAGCAGGTTCGCGTGACTCCGGCGAAGGCCGGCAAGATCAGAGACGCAGCGCGCGTCGTTCAGGGAGAGACGGTCGCCTCGCGTCAGGACGACGGAGGACGTACAGCCTGAACGGACCATGCCGGACGCTCTCGTCGCGCAATTTTGAGGTGGCCCATCGACGAGCGCGCGCAGCCGCCACAACGCTGTCCTGAGGTGTGCCTGGGCAGCCAGTGGTTCTGCCTGGGGCCACAGAGCGGCCCGCACGGCGCTTCGTGCGACCCCGGACCCGTCATCACCGGTGTGATGTACGGCAAGGTAGGCGAGCAACTCGCGCGCCTTGCGGTTGCGCCAGTCCGTGACGGGCATCCCAGCGCGCGCGATGAGTAGCGTGCCGAGGCAGGTAATCGTGACGTTGGCCGGGCGCGAAGGACATCGACGAGAGGATGAAGTACTGGTGCCCGGTCCAGAATCTGCTGGCGACTGCTGAGCGACCTGCTTATCCCACGGGCACTTTTCCGCCGCACTGCGCGGGTCGTTCATCGCGGGTTGACGAGTGGCGTGGGTGGTGGTGGTCGGGTCCATTCGCGGCTCCTTTCGCCGCTCCCGATGGCTGGCGTGTCGCTCGTGTGCGCGCCTGCCTCGGGGCATGCGTGGAAGAGCGAGGAGGCGGGCCAGCGTGCATCGCGTCGGGATGCGGCAGTGAGCAACAGTGTAGCCAGCAGAAGGGGTGCAAAGCCGTAGAGAACGTTCCCAGTTTCGCGAGGAGATGTGGGATGGATGCACGCGAGGAAGCGGGACAGTAGCGCGGGATGATCAGGGACGAGTGAGCGCGAGGATCGGCGACAACGCGTCTCACTCCTGACGCTCACAATACTGGCCGAGGGACTCGTCAAGTGCGCCAAGCAGTAAGGTGGGTCCCACGTTCAGCAACAGATGCTGAAACGCGACGTGCGCCGGCACTTGGCGTACAGGGGGACGTCCCGTGCGTAATGGGAGCGGCATCGCGGTCCGGTTCCCATGCGCTGCCACACGGCTCGACCGGCGCGCGGACCGGGCGCTTGGATACGACGGACGCGCGTATCCGACCGGCGACCGGCGAGCCACGGTGCGATGCCACCGTGCCATGCCATGTGGAGTGGACGTTTGCTGATGCGCTGGCGGCGCTCCGACTCCTCTCCAGCTCTGGACGCAGGCGAGGTCGCCGCATTGGGGATCAGCGCCAGACTCGAGGTCTACTCCAGACCTTCCCTACGCTGCTGCACTGGCAGCGGCAGATCGCGTGTCCGAGCGGGCCACGGTCTCGTTCACGGCGTGCCACCGGCGATCTGTCGGCCCAGCGCCTGGGTAAGCACTGCGAGCACGTCGCGGTGCGTGCCGATATACTGGACGATGAGCCGGCCGCTCGCGTAGAAGTGGGGTGGAGCGATCCAGTCCACGCTCGCAGTGCTGCCACCCAGTGGACCAAAGCCAGCGCTGAACGTGCTGCCATCGGGCGAGATGCGGGCGGCGTCGGCCGCGGCGAGAAACGTCGTGGCGTAGTCATAGACCTCGACGCGTTCGCCGTTGACCATGAGGAGGTGGCCTGCGCCCGAGAGCAGCGGCTTTGACGCTTCAGCACTGGACGTGTCAGGCCGGATGGCGCCGCCCTCGATGACAGTCACACCTCCGGCCCGGAGCTTGGCGACCAGGTCGCCGTAGGACAGGGCCGTGACTTAGGTAAAGGCACCGACGCTGAGCAGAACGAGGAGTACCCCAGCGCTCAGCACGAGCACGCGGCGTTTTGTCACGGAATGGACTCCTTAGGGTAGCAGTTCAGGGCCGCGCTTTTCGGCCGGAGCAAGAGCACCGGAGCGCCTCGGAGGGAGGTCGCAGGAGATCTGTCTCGTCACCCCTGACGCCGGGACGCCGCGTTTTGTTCCCCGAGAGCCGGGGAGGGGAAGAGGCAGCCCATTTATGGATTCCGCGCGAATCGTAGGGTAAGCGATATGGAGCGAGTGGGGAGGGAGCGCGGCCGCTTCCGGCTTGTCAGGCGCCACGTCGAGCACCCACTGGTTCGTCACGCCGTCGTGGAAGAGGTCAAACACCTGCTCGCCCGCCTGGCCGCGGCTCTCTACCTCCCACACTCGTGCGGGAGGTCTTTCCCGTGGGGCGGAACGGGCTGTACTTCGCTCGTCGCCCGAGTATACTGGGATGAGCGCCCAGGCGGGCGGGGAGTAGGTGCTCAGTGAGAGCAGGAGCGGGAGAGCGAGAGGGCCCGACATGCAGACGCCAGCGCAGCCAGAAGCCGCCGGCAGTGGCAGTGGCAGTGGCAGTGGCAGTGGATCTCTATCCACAGAGCGTTCTCGCACAGGGGGTCCTCCGCAGCGAACGCGGCGGCGCGGCCGGTGGCTGCTGGTCGGTGTGCTTGGCCTGCTCGGGGCCCTGGCGCTGCTCTATGCCGCGGCGTTTGCCTATCAGTTCGTGGAGACGCAGCTCGGCCCGTTTGCACCACTCGCGGCCGTGCTCGTGCTGGGTCTATTCGTGGCGAGTGTGGGGCCGGTGCTGCTGGTGCGTGAGCGCACGCCACTGGAGGTCGCCGTCCGCGCTAGCGGACACTGGCTCTGGACGCGCCTCCAAACCAGCGGCCTCCCCCAGCGCTTCGCCGCGCGGTTCCCGCGGCTCGCACGCTTTCTGCGCGGCCGCGTCGCCCGTACGCCGACCGGACTCACGCTGACCCTGGGGCTGATCGCCACGGGCGCCTTGGCATGGACCTTTCTGGAACTCGCCTTTGAAGTGGTGACGGGCAGCCCCACCGTGGGCATTGACAACCGCGTGCTCAACCTGGTGGCGACCTTGCGGACCCCCAGCCTCGATCAGGTGCTGTACGGCGTGACTTTCCTGGGCAACGCGCAAACGCTCGTCGTCCTCACCGCGGTGGCCGCCCTCATTGCCCTCGTGGCGGGGCGGCCGCGCGATGCGGTGCTGCTCATCCTCGCGGTGCTCGCCGGTGCGCTCTTCTTTGAGGTGGTGAAGCTGGTTGTCCAGCGCCCACGTCCGCCGCTGGAAGACGCACGGATTGTGCAAGGGGGCTTTAGCTTCCCCAGCGGCCACTCCACCCTCGCGGCCACCGTGTACGGCACCGTCGCCTATCTGCTGATGCGTGGCCTCCACCACGACCGGTGGAAGGTGCTGGTGGGCAGCGGTGCTGTGCTGGTGGTGCTGGCGATTGGCGTCTCGCGCATCTATCTGGGCGTGCACTATCCCAGCGATGTGCTGGCCGGCTGGGCCGCCGGGGCCCTCTGGGTGGTCCTGGTGCTCCTGGCCGAGCAGGTCTGGGCACCGCGGCGCCTGCGGCCGCTCTCCCCGCCGCGGCGCGTGGTCACCTGGAGCAGTGCGCTCGTGCTGGTGCTGGCGGCGAGCGGCTATTTAGCCACCATCTACCGTACCCTCCCCCCACCGCCCTTGCCGCCGCCGCCGCTCGCGGTCATCGCCCCGACGGCGGTGGTGGGCACTGTCGCAGGGCAGTTCCCGCACTATACCGAGGGCCTCACGGGCCATCGGCAGGAACCGGTCAGTCTCGTGTTCGTCGGGACGCGGGCCGAACTCGAACAGGCCTTCCGGGCGGCTGGTTGGACGGAAGCCCGGCCCTACGGGTTCGGCACCCTGGCCGGAGGCTTCGCCGCCAGCCTCACCCACCAACCCGACCCGGCCGGCCCCGTCACCCCTTCCTTCCTGGCGGAGCAGCCCAACGCGCTCGCCTTCAGCCTGCCGGTGGGCGCGACGTTTGCCACGCGCCACCACATTCGCCTCTGGACGACGCGAGTGGTGACGCGCGGAGGGCAGCCGCTCTGGCTGGCGACGGCGAGCTTCGACCGCGGCTTCGAGCTGGCGCCGACCACGTTTCTGCCGACCCACCAAATCGCCCCCGACATCGATACGGAGCGTGCCTATGTCGTGATGAGCTTGCAGAGCACAGGGTTGGTCAAGAGCAGCAGCACGATCCAGTTGGTCCCGCCTGAGTCGGGACACAACTTTGATGGCGACCCGTTCCACACCGATGGCAAAGCGGTGATTCTCCAGCTGGGCTAGCGCAGTGGAGCACGTGGGACGCGGACCCGGTCCATACGTCGTGCCCCACTTCGCGCACCCGCGTCGCTCTGCAGAGGGAGCAGATGTCCTTGAGTGACGCACCTCACTCACCCCGCTCACCCACCTCCCGCGCCGTCGCCCTGCTCGGGGTTGTCCTCCGGCGCGTGCTGCGGCGCGTGCTGCCGAACGCCCGCGATCGGCGCTACCCACGGCCGATGTGGTATGCGCTGCTGCGCGCGCTCCTGGGTCTGTGGTGGCTGCTGGGAGTGGGCTATCTGGCCTTTGTGCTCACTCGGCTGCTCGTCCTCGCTCTCCACCTGGGCGTCACCGCGCTGGGGAATCCGACGCACCTCGCCACCGCCGCGCTGCTGGATCGCGTCGTCCCCGTCGTGCAGCAGCGGCCCTGGCTGCTCGCGCCGGCGCTGGGCGCACTGGCCACGCTGCTCCTCGTCGGGCGCTGGGCGCACGCCGACTACGCGCACGAGTCCCGCGTCCTAGCGCTGCGGGTGCTGCGGGCACCCACCCCGGCACGCCTCACCCGAGGGATCCGGTCTGTCGCCCTGCGGTGGCTCTGGCACCGGGGCCTGTTGCTGGCGCTCCTGGGCGCCGCAGTGCTCTTCGGCGTGGCGCTCGCGCTGCTGGGCATTCCCCCGACCCTCCCACACCGGTGATACGGATGCTTTGAAGGCAGGTATCTATCTGGCTCACGGCACCCAATGCACGTGCACGTGCACGTGCACGTGCAACGCTCAAGCCCCACGAACGCCAACGATGCAGCCGGATGCCGTAGGACCAGGCGCGACGCGAGCGCGGGTGCCGGACGTCTTCCGGCCACTGGGTCCGCCGCCGTGGCGGGAGCGGGGAAGGGTGGCGGAGCCTCGACAACCGGGATGACGCAGGACTATGGTCGCTGGGCGGAAGAGCGCGCGAAGCGCGACGCGATGAGGCTGAGGACAGCGACCGCCCCGAACGCGAGCGCATGCGTCTTGTGCGATTCGTTCGGCAGGCTGAACGTCAGGGGATGGTAAATGCCTGGTATGAGATAGGAGAGGGCGTTTCGTATCCCCGGAAGAAGGGATAGGATGCTCCTGCACCGCGGCTTGCTCCTGCGGCCAGGAGGCATCCAATGGTACCTGCTGAATCCTGTGACCAGACATCGATTCCCCGGCCAGCATATCACCGCAGCCTGGCTCGCGGGCTGCATCTGGACGCACTGACCCTGGTGCGCCGCCTGCACCTGTTGGATCTGTGCGGGTGGGCGGTGCGGCCGGCCCTGCGCCAGGGCCCGCCGCTGCACGTGGCGGACCTGCTGATGCTGCTTGCCGCGGTCGTGCTCGCTGCGGTCGTGTTGCGCCATGGCATCTGTGCGGCGCCCGGGGAACAGTGAGCGATACTGCAGTGCGAGGAGGATGTCGCCGCACTGCCCGCCGCGACCTGCGCGTGTTACGACCGCCACGGGGGCTATCTGGTCAGGTGAGCGCTAGCGTGCATGCTTTCTGTCGACTTTGGCTCGATGAAGCTTGCCCGGATAGTGGCGGGAGTCGCTCCCAACGGCTTATGCGGCGCGCTCCTGTTTGGCATCACCCGCACGTTGCCTGCTTTCAACTGCAGAGTGAACTCTCCCGTCGCCGCCCCACCGCCCGCCCGCCCGGGCGGGAGCCACTTGCAATATCGCTACACCAGTGTATACTATTTGCAATATCGCTACACCAGTGTATACTATTCGGGCCAGAGATCGCCGGCAACGCCCCAGCGGAGAGAAGTGGATCATGACGTCCGCACGTGATGCGCGTGCCCGGAACACGCCGAGCAGGAGCGGCCCCGGGCGGCCCAGGAACCCTGCGACCGATCAGGCGATTCTGCAGGCTGCCCTGGAGCTCTTCATCCAATCGGGCAGCGAAGGCGTGAACGTCGAGCAGATTGCAGCGCGCGCTGGTGTCGCACGCACCACGGTCTACCGGCGCTGGTCCTCGAAGGAAGCGCTGCTCGCACAAGCGATCGCGGCTGCACGCGGCGAGGCCGAAGAAGAAGCGGCAGCTGAGAGCGACGCCCGGCGCGACCTGCCGGACCGACTGGTCAACGCGCTTGCGGAGACGGTCACGGCGCCTGAGTACACGACGCTGGTAGCACGGTTGGTCGGCTCGCTCCTGGACTCTCCCGAGCTGCTGGCGACCTACTGGAACACCTCTCTGGCGCCGCGACGCGCCTGGATCGTCCCGCTACTCCGGAGAGCACAGGCTGAAGGCTTGATCCGCGCGGATGCCGATCTGGAGATCCTGCTCGATCTGATCAGTGGCGCGATCATGTACCACCTGTTGATCCGACCGGGGAAGCGTACGGCAGAGGAGATACGGACGTATCTGCTGCGCGTGCTGCATACGCTTGATTTGGACGGCGCATGAGGAGCGTGACTCAGCCGACGAGCGCGAGTGGCTCTCGACCACGCGAGTCCCTCTCAACGAGCAAAGGATACTGGCATGCGCATCACCCTCTTCACCATTGGTGCCCGTGGCGACACCCAACCGTTTGTGGCATTGGCTGCCCGATTGAAGCACGAAGGCCATCGCGTCACGCTTGCCGCGAGACCAGATTTCGCTGGGCTGGCCGAAGAGTACGGCGTGGAGTTTGCGTCGCTCGGCCATCCCTACCAACCGTTCATTACTGGGGCAGCTGAAGCCGCCGCACTGGGCTCGGGCAATGTCGTCAATCAGCTCCGCTATGGCTGGCAGCAGCGCCACTACGTCTTTGACCAAGTCCATGAGGATGAGTGGCGCGCGGCGCAGGGCGCAGAGGCGATCATCTATAAGTACAGCTGGACGGCGGGCTATACCATTGCCGAGAAACTCGGCATCCCCTGCGCCGCGGCGATGCTCTTTCCCTTGACGCCGACGCGGGCGTTTCCGAGCTTTCTGCTTGGCAGGGGCGTCGACCATGGTCCGCTGCTCAACCGGCTCGTCTGGACGATCTCGCAGCAGGTGGTGGTCTGGCAGCTCCAGCGCCGGGAGGACAACGCGCTGCGCCGTGAGTCGGGGCTGCGCCCCCTGCCCTTCTTCGGCGGTCCCTACGCCCGTCAAGCGCGGGAGGAGATGCCAGTCTACTACGCCTACAGCCCCACGGTGCTGCCACGTCCCGCGGATTGGCCCGAGCGCATGCAGGTCACCGGCTATTGGTTTCTCGATCCGCCGCCAGGATGGCAACCGCCGGACGTCTTACTGCAGTTCCTCCGAGCCGGCCCACCGCCGGTCTCGATTGGCTTTGGGAGTATGGCCAGCCGCGACGCGGACGCCACCCTGCGGCTCGTCTTGGAGGCGCTTGAGTTGTCCGGTCAGCGAGGCGTGCTCCTCAGCGGCTGGGCCGGCCTCGGCAAAGACCATGCGCTGCCTGAGTACGCCTTCGCCGCGGACTGGCCGCCGTCGTGCACCATGGCGGAGCGGGGACGACAGGCGCCGGGCTCCGCAGTGGCGTGCCCGCGATTCTGGTGCCGCTAACTGCCGATCAGCCGAGCTGGGCACGAATGCTTCATGCGCTGGGCGTTGGGCCAGCCCCGATCCCCTTTCAAACGCTCACCGCAGAGCGCCTCGCGAGCGCGATTCGTCAGGCGGTGAGCGATCCCGCCATGCGACAGCGCGCCGCTGATCTCGGCAAGCGGATCCAGCAGGAGGATGGCCTACGTCGCGCCACTGAAAGCTTCACCCGCTATGTGGAGCAGTTCGGTGCCGCAAGGAACCGATGAGGGACTGCTGTGGGCTCACTCACAGTCGGTCCGAGGGCGCCTTCCTCACTCATGGGAGCAGACCTTCCCAAGTATGCGCCAACACGCGAGTGGGCGAGCGGATGAGATCAGGCCGGCCAGCTTACTGCGCGGCGAGGCCGACAACCAGGGTCGCGGCGTAGGTCAAGGCGACGTGTGTCTCCACTGCGGTCCAGCCCGTGAGCGGTGGCCGCTGTAAGCGGAAGGGGCTAACGAGCGAGAAGACGCGGCCAAAGAAGCGTTCGATGCTGCTGCGTTTGCCCAGTTCCTCAGCCGTCCACGTGGGCGGCAAACAGGTCCGGTTCATGTGGCGCTTAGGGTTCCAGGGCACGACGGCAATCGCTCCCAGTGCCGTATGGATCCAGGCGATCAGGCGCAAGCCCCAATAGCCGGCATCCAGGCGCACGACATTTGGACGCAGCCCATACCAGTGCCGCGCCAGTGCGAGGAGCGGACGGGCGAAGGGGGCGTCGTGGACGTTGGCCGGAGAGAGCAGGAAAAGCAGCGGCAGGCCGGAGCCGCGACACACCAGCGTGTGGACGCGGTAGCCGCGCAGCAGCGGGCGGGGATGGTGGTGCGGCGCATGGCCGACCGCGGCATCCGGATCAGCGCGGTGCCAGGCCAGAATCGGGGCGCTGTCGACAATGACATCGCGTCCGCCCACCAGGCGGGTCTGGCGGGCGAGCTGCACCAGCACAACGAAGAGCATCTCGGCAGGTGGCGCGCCCCGGCGTTGGCTGCGCTGGCACTGTTGGGCCGGGCTGGGGACCCGCACCCGGCCCTGCCCGTCGTGCGGCAGGCCACAGGCCAGCGCCAGCGCTGGCCACGCCACTAACCAATCGTGCATGTCCCGGTAGGACAAGCGCCATAGCGTGCGCAGCAGCGCGATCAGCAGCAGCGACTCCTCGCGGTAGACCTGCGGGTGCCCGCCAGGACCAGCCGGCAACGGCGGTGGACAGCGGCGCCGTGCCAGCCGCACGGCCAGCCGGCACAGCGCCAGCAAGTGCAAGCGCCTCACCAGCGTGAGGGCGTCGATGTGCAGGGCGGGACCGAGCCGGTCCTGAGCGCGACGGTATGCTGGAGGCGGTATGGGCGCCGCGCTGACACACCGGACCAGTACCATGGGCTGATCTCCTGGGCGAGGGAACACGCCTCGTTAGGCGGTCAGCCTATCACTGCCTGCGAATTACGAAACGCCCTCATGGTCACTTTTAGGAACAGCGACCTGAGACGTAACAGTCAGTACGGCAGCTGTGGAAACCCGCATCGCGGTAGCGGGCCCAGGAGCTTTTGTTGCCACACACCCGGTCAGTAGTGGTGGGGACTTCCACGTGCTCGCTGATGGCGAACACCGCGCCACGCCACATGCCCTCAGGATGAGTGGTTCCCGTTGTTTGAGGTCACCGCCGTCACCGCAATGTCTATCGAGCGAGGTCCCTGAAAGGGGACTGCCGCACCACGCGCCGCTGCACCATGGTCCACCCCCAGCGATGCGGTGTGCCATAGTGTGGGGATGCGGAGATACCCGAAGTACCAGAATCGCTCTCAGCGTCGACGCGCTCGTCGCTGGGCGCGTCGCAAGGGCCACCCACTTCAAGCGCGCCAGAGCGCAACCACCCGTGGTACGCTCTGGCTCCGCTTGTTTGCACGGATCATGCGTGTGCTGCGGTAGCGGTAGACGTAGTGTAGGAAATCTGCCAGTCCACCACACGTACAGGCGACACTCCTCAACCACAGCGGGCAACCAGCGACCGCACGCCCGTGTCTGAAGGGGGTTGCGGTCTTGTCCCATCGCCGGACACTCTTTCGTGCGATCACCCCAATGCTCGCTGTTGCGCTCGGCAATCGCACCGATAGCGTGCCAGGCGGCCGCTCGGCCGGTGTGCCCGCCGCAATCGGCGGCCGACGCCGACGTTTAGCGCAACGTCGGTTTGTGTAACCGTCTGCACTGCCGCGGTCGCGACCGGGCGTAGTCAGCAGGCTACGCCCGGTCGGTGAACATCACGTCCTAATGCTACTCGCCCCTCACTACCCCTCCCCGAGCGTCAGCGCATCGCCCAAGTTGGAGTTGCCTTCTAAGAAGGTGATGTTGTCCACCTCGCCGTGGTGCTGGCCCGTGTAGCGCAGGATGTAGAGGCCGTTGCGGATGTCGATCACGTAGATCAGCCCATGGCTGATGATGGGGTAGCTCCAGATCGTGACCTTGTTCGGCCCGCCGCCCAGCGCGGGGTCCTCCGTCGCCACTGAAGCGAGCGGCGTCGGCGAGAACCCCCCCGCCTGCGAGGGGTGCTTGGCGTCCGCGATGTTGACCGCCTGCAAGCCTCCTGAGTGCCACGCGATGAAAGCGATGTTGGGCAGGACGGTCGGATTGTGCGACGAGTAGCTGGTGAACTGCTCGGTCAGCGGGTCGTCGCCGGAGGAGCCGCAGAACGCCTGGTCATCCTGCGCGATCTTGTACTCACCGAGGATCTGCGGATGGGTCGGGTCGGTGACGTTGATCAGACGCATCCATCCCCAGGGACAGCCAAAGCTGGGGTCCGTGAACGTGCCATAGATCTCGTCAGTGGTAAGCGCTAAAGGCCGGCCAGGGACCTGGACGGCCGAGTGGCCGTTGGGGCACACCTTCGCGCAGGGGGCGGGATTGCCCCAGATCGGCCGGTTCGTAGGATCGGTGACGAGCCGGAGCTGCGGGTTGGGGACATTGTTGGCCACATCGCTCGTGTCGAGGACGAGGAACTCGCCTGCCTCCATCGCGAGATAGGCCCGCGTGCCGTCGGCAGTCAGGCCCATCGAATGCACGAAGAGATTGAAGTTATAGTTGGCCGGATTGCTGGCTCCCGGGTACTGATTGTTCCAGTTGCCCTCAGCCACCTCGGTCACCGACCCACCGCTGGGCACCGCGCTGATATCGGCGATCAGCAGGTTGGGCTTGGTGGGATCGACCGATAGCGTCGGCGTGGAGAGGTAGAGCAGCGCCCGAGCAGGGTTGTTGGGATCCACCCAGAGGAACATCTCGTGCGGCTTGACTTTCGCCCCTGCCCGCGAGGTGGGGACGTAGCTGCGCAGGAAGGTGGGATGCACGGGGTCGGCGAGGTCGAAGAATTTGATGTCAAAAGGGAAGAGAGTGTCGTTGCCTCTGGGGCAGACATGGATGACGGAGCTGCAGCGGAAGTTCATCACCAGCAGCAGCTTCTTCTGTGGCCACACGCGCAGCTCACGCGAGGTAATGCCCACATTACCTTCGAACGGCTGCGCGATCTCCCCGACATCCTGCGGCGAGGCGGGATTGGAGACATCCACGATCAGCACGCCGGGATGTGGATGCGGGCAGCCGGTGCCACCGCCCTTGCAGGGAGCCGATCCATCGGTTCGATTGCCGATGTAGACGAAATGGTCGAAGATCGCCAGAGCGGCGTTCATGCCGCGGTTGAAGAGGGGGTCGTGGCCGACCAGCGTAAAGTTGCTCGACGTGCCGGGCGTCCCGCCGCCAGAGCCAACACTCCCTCCCGCGGATGCCTGCGCGAGTCGCGATTGGGTGGACACAAAGGCGGACACAAGGACGATGACGATGAGCGAGATGACCGAGACGACCGCGAACGCAAGACGCTTCATGGGTTCCTCCTGGTCGAGTCTCCGTTGCAACATCTTCAACATCGTGCCGACAACCGGATCGAAATGAGCCCGCAATGGACCTGCCGACAGTACGATTGTACGTTGCCTGGTTACATTGCCTAGTTAGGGGCGGCGGTCCCCGGCGTCGAGGACGTCTACGATGTGCGCGTCCGCTGGCTGGGGCATAAGCTCGGGGCCGAGCTCCACGCGACCGTTGACGAGACCCTGCCGACGCGCGCAAGTCATGAGATCGCTGTGTAGATGAGCGCAGAAATTGCAATCACAAGCGAACGTCACAGGTGAAATGAGCGGAATAAATGCAACTGACGAGCGTAGAAACTGCAATTGCCCTAGAAACGGTGTGAAAAGGTTTCACAAGTGGCTCGGATACATGTCTTTACGAGGCGCCATAGAGTACGCTGCATCTTGGGGGGATAGCGCGGCGACATTATCGGACGCACTACGCTCACTGTCAATGGGAGAACGGACGCGGCTGGAGGGTGCCGAGTAGAGCTCGGCCAGCTGCGCACCGATTTGGAACGCGAAGCTATCGTGCAGATCGCGGAGCACGGCTTCGTCGCTGCGTTCGCTGGCGGAGAGGCGGGAATCGGTGCAACGGCTCCTGGTGATGTCGTGTGGCAAGCGGAAGCGGCCCGACACGACGCCGCTCCCCGCGCTTGAGCGATACGACGGGCCGTCGTTCCGCGTGCTGCGTCGCTATCTCGCCACGCATCCTGTGGCCCCGCCCGACGTCTACATCCTTTCCGCCAGATACGGCTTGATACCCGCCGACCAGCCAATTCCCTACTACGACCAGCGTCTGACCCCGCAGCGGGCCACCGAGCTGGAGCCCGCCGTGCGAGACATGTTGGCGCGGATTCTCGCGCGGCGCGAGTTCGAGCAGATCTACCTCGCGGTCGGGCGCGACTACGCACGGGCCCTCGACGGCTCTACAGAGTTCATGCCGGCAGCGGCATCGGTCGTGGCTGCGGAGGGTTCGCAAGGCAAGCGGTTGGCGCAGCTCCACGACTGGCTGTATGGGCCGGCAGTGCCGATCGCGCCCCAGGCGGCGGAGACGCGTCGGATGGTCCATCGGCGGCGCAACCCGCAGCTCAGGGGAGTAGACATCACCTTGACGGCGGATCAAGCACTGACGCGCGGGCGGCAGGCGCTCGCCACCGATTCCCATGGCTGCGACCGCTACCACTCGTGGTACGTCCTACTCGATGGCGAGCGCATCGCGCCAAAGTGGCTGGTGTGTCAGCTCACCGGCCTCCCGACGGGAGCCTTCACAACGCAAGAGGCGCTGCGGGCGCTAGCGCAGATCGGTATCGCGGTGCAGCGCGGCACATTGTGATAGGCGTGCAAGGCGTAGCCACTGCGAACCAGGCTGTACACCAGCCCGTGCAACGCTCGCCGATGGATCTTGTGATGCGTCGTTCGCTGCCCGGCGCGCAACTGTGGCCACAGTTGCGCGCTCCACAAGCGCTGACGCAGCCTACCAACCCCGTTCCCCCTTGCGCCTCGAAGCCCATCCGCTGCGGCTCCAGTGTCGCTGTACAACGCGAGGTGCGGTAGCGTCCCCTGTCGGGGTCAGCAGAACGGCTGTCGGATTAATTGAGGAAGCAGGCTGTAACACCATAGGGCAGGTACAGCGAAGAGGTGGTAGTGCCGCACACCCACGGCCGCGTGCCGAGTGCCGCCGAGGAGCGCGTATGGAAGTGGACACTGCGCAAGCCATCATCCGCACGCAATGCGACGCACACGCCGCCGCCGAACCCTTGCGCCACTGCCTTGAAAGCGAAGCGCCTGCCTTGCTGCGCACGATCCGCATGTATGTGGCACGGGCTGCTGTAGCGGAGGGCGGCGACATAGCGAGCGCGGCGCTCGAGGTCTTGAGCCGCGTGGCGATCGAAGCCCTGAAGTCTCCCGGTAGGTTTGACCCTACTCGCCCGCCCAGGGCATGGTTGCTGGGCATCGCCGCCAACATCATCAGGCGCATGCAACGCGAGCGTGCCAGGGTGCAAGCACGTGAGGTGCCGGCGAGTCAGTTGGCAGGCGGACCAATCGACGAAGACGGCGATGATGAGGGCGATTTCTTCGAGCAGGTAGCCGCGCTGAGCACGCAGACGCCAGAAGGCACCGTGTTGGCCCGCGAGGGTGCCGATGAGCTTCTGAACCTGGTTGATCCCGACGATCAGCACGTGTTGCGGCTGGCGGTAGTGGGTAACCTCGACGGCACCCGGCTCGGTCAGGAGCTTGGCATTTCGCCGGGCGCGGCACGCGTGCGACTCACGCGAGCCCTCAGCCGACTGCGCTCGGCGTATCACGAGAGGGAGGCGCGCCATGGACACGCGTAACGACGAGCTGTTGCGCCAGCGCGCACGTGAAAAGGCCGTCTATCGCTACACCAGCGCGCTTGAGCGGGGCGACTTCGAGACAGTCGCGGCCGTATTGGCTCAGGCAGAGCATAACGCCGAGCTGGAGCGCATGATCGTCGAGGTGAACGAGGTGCTCGAAGCCGAGCACGAGGCGGTGGCGGCCGAGCGTGACGCCGTGCAGGTGCGAGAGCTGCTGCACGAGCACCTCCCTAGTGGCTTCGCGTCCGACGACGGCGAGGTGGAGTTGCCGCCACTGGCGGTGGCGGCAGTCGTGGCGCGCATGAGCGAGGACGCAGCTCAGCGCGGGCAGATGACCCAGGAGCTCGTGGCCCTGGTACGCCGGCTGGCTGCCGAGACCCGGCCCATGCCCGAGGAGCTCTCGCTGGGGGCAGTGCGGCAGCTCTTCTCTGAGCTTGAGATCAGCGCGAGTGCCGCGCTCGTGAAGCAGTTTCGCGCCGCGGCAATCTATCTCTCCCAAGGACGCGAGCACGGACAAGCCTACCAGGCGGCGGCCCGGCGGCAGCGCGAGTTGCGTCGGACGCCCAAAGGTGCACAGCCGCGACGGCCCGACACGCATCGCGGGCAGCAGGAGGACCAGCCATGACCGACCAAGAGCTCGACGAAGCCATCGCTGCCGCCATCACCGAGGTCTACGCGCGCGCCAATGTACCGCGCCCGACCGCTGAACGGCCGATCGTGCCCTTGGGAGAGCTTGCTGGCTGCTTCAACCTCACCTGGCAGGAGCTGCCGCAGCTCACAGGCGCGTCCGCCATCGCCTTCTTGCGCGAGCGTGCTGGGGCCTTCGAGATCCCTCGGAACCTCGCCGACGAGCACTTGGCGGGCTTCCTCTACGCGACACCACGCTACGGCAACATCTTCGTCGAGCAGGACGACCGGCTGACGCGGCGGCGCTTCAGCGTCGCGCACGAGCTCGGTCACTACCTGCTCCACGTGCGTCCCTACTTCGCCCGGCACGCGAGCGATGATGCCGGCGCTCCCCTCAGCGTCGTGGAGGCGTTGCCAACCGACGGGGAGCAGGACGAGGGCGCACAGCTTCAAGGGCACCTCATGCTCCCGGCTGAGAACGTGGGCAGCGCCAATCGTGTGGACGCAGACGAGGGCGCGGCGCAGCGGCGGATCGAGGAGGAGGCGAATCGCTTCGCCGCCGAGATGCTCATGCCGGCGGAGGTCGTCACGGCGTTGGCGCTCACATACGGATCCCAGATGGGGCCGGGCGATCTCGTCTGGCGCCTCGCCTCCGAGATGCTCGTCAGCCGCGCCGCCGTACAGCGACGCCTGCTCGACCTCGGCCTCGTACCCCCGAAGCGCCGGACCACTCTGGGTCTTGGTGCCGAGGCTCTGAATTAGGGGGAGACGATGGGACTGGAATTCCTCCGCGACAACGGTGGCCGCCGTATGCGCCAGTACGACGAGCAGCCCTTCCTGCTGGGCGATGGCGTGACGCTCGAAGAGCAACCCGATACGCGCCTGGACCACAGCTACGAGGTCTCCGCCGACGAGTGGCAGCCGAAAGACACCGGAGGTGTGCAGGGCAATGGCGCATGGTCTCAGCGGCCGACGCGTTTCATAGATGGCAAGGACGTCGGCTCTACCGTCGCGTGGCTGCAGACGCGCGATGGGTATCCGGTGCCGGTGCGCCTCTCGCAAATTGGCGCGGTGGTCATGCGCGACGAAGGCGGAGAGCTGCGGCGCGTGTATCAACGCGTGGAGCGGGTCGTCTCCATGATGGTGGATCCGTTTCCCTGGGACGAAGTCGAGGCCTTCGCGATGGCGCTGCAAGCCGAAGGCTATCGCCTGCTGCCGTGCAACAAGCCAGAAGGTGGGATGACCTTCGACTTCGAGCGCATGCGCAAAACGACGCAAAACGGCTCAAACGAGGAGATGATCCGCTTGGAACGGCTGGCGCTGGGGCAAGACAGCACGATGCCGACGCTCGTGGACGGCAGGCTCGAGCCACGCGCTGGCTCGTTCGACGACGAGCGCGATCCAGTCGTCGGGCTGATCAAGACCCACTCCGAGCTCTACCTGCATGCACAGGGCTGGCGCGTGTTCTTTGCGCTACGTCCAGGCGAGCGTACGCCTGCGTTCACCATCAAGCAGCGCGATCTGGACGTCGTCTCGTGGTACGTGCGGCTCGACGGCGACCGCGGCGACATGCCGAACTGGGGCATCGTGCGACTCGAAGTGCCCGAGCTCTACTTCGACCGCTCTCTCGGCCGCGACTGGTCGTATCTCGACCGACTCTCGGGCCTCGTGCGAGAGTATCGCTCGCGCGATGTGACCTACGGACGCGCGCCGGTCACCATTCACCCCATCCAGCGCGCCGAGGAGAGTCTGGGCGCCCTCTTCGCAGCCGGTGATCAGCTCATCAGCCGCTTCTATCGCATGACCACCCTGTAAGAAGGAGGGCTTCCAATGGACGACAACATCCCCATCACGACAGCACTGGATCTCACTAGTGCGACTGCGGACGTCCCCAGCGCCTACGGTGCGGACACCGCAGCGAGCGGCGCAGCTGCACCGCGGCGCGGCCCGTTGCGGCTGCCGAACGGGCGCGAGGTGATCGGTCGCGTTGGAGCGCCGCCGCGGCAGGAGGCAACCAGCGGTCGCTTCTTCTTCTGGGTGCCGCCGGATGCCCTGGTTGAGAAGACACAGCTGGTCACCTGCGAGAGCGTCATTGCGGGGCGGCGCTTTATCTTCTACGCGGTTGTGGACGAAGTGTACCGGACCAGCCGCAAACACAGCATGGGCCACGAGGTGGATGAGTCGGATAACGACCTCTCCTTTGAGCCGCCATTCACGAACGAGGGATACACGTGGGCCGCCGCCACGATCCTGCGTACATCGCCTCCCGTGTTGGTGGCGCCGCGCGAGCGGAGCGAAGTCTATCTGGCGACGCCCCAAGATGCCGAGATGGCCTACGAGGCCGACGAGATCGAGCGCAAGCTGCCCGTCGGACTCATCAAGAACGGGGGCGACCAGGTGGTGGGGCCCGGCTACATCGACCTGGACTATCTGCTCGGCGTCAACGGCGGCCACCTCAACGTCAATGGCTCAGCGGGACGCGGCACCAAGTCGAGCTTCCTGCTCTTCGTCAACTGGCTGCTGCTCGACGAGGCACGTAAGCAGGCCCGTGAGCGGCCGTCAGACCCCGATCGCCTGCGCATCGTGCCGATCATCTTGAACGTGAAAGGCTTCGACCTGTTCTATCTCGACCAGCCGAATCGCCGGTATAGCCGTGCGCGGGATGCGCAGACGTGGAAGGCGCTGGGGATTGATACTCCCGCGCCGTTCCACCACGTCTCGTACTACGCCGTGCAGCAGCCAGGCGGTTCGCTTCCTATCGCCACCGGACGCACCTCCGGAGTGACCGCATATAGTTGGAGCCTGAGCGACGTCATCGAACGTGGGCTGCTCATCTATCTCTTTGCCGAGGCAGACGCCAATGATGCAAATTTCGGCGCCTTGGCGCTCGATATTGAAAGCTGGCTCACGGAAGAGACCACGGCGAACGACGGCACTGTCTCGCGCTCGCTGCGCGCCGCTGCCGGGATGCCGACAACCTTGCGTGAGCTGCTCGGCTGGGTTAATGGCCAGAGCGCTCTACAGGACGCGGCCCGGACGCTACGCGGTCATACCACCGCGACCTGGAGGAAGCTCTATCGTCGGCTACTCAAACTGCTCTACGACGGTGCACGTTGTGCGGGCCGATACCTCTGATCCTCTGGTCGTGGATCTTGCCGCGCTCGCAGCCGTGCCCGAGATGCAGCGGTTCGTCGTCGCGACGATCCTGCGCCAGCTGGTCACCGCGCGCACGGGCACGAACGCCGTCCGCGGCCTGGTCTATGTGGTCACGCTTGACGAGCTCAATCGCTTCGCGCCGCGCGGCGCGCGCGATCCCATCACCCAGCTGGTCGAGTTGGTGGCGGCCGAGATGCGCTCCCAGGGCATCATCTTGTTCGGTGCACAGCAGCAAGCCTCCAAGGTTTCGGAGAAGGTCATCGAGAACGCCGCAATTCGCGTGCTCGGTCGGACGGGAACGCAAGAGCTCACTGCGCCGGTATGGGGATTCCTGAGCGACGGCGCAAGGGCCAAAGCGGCGAGCCTGGGCCTCGACGAAAAGCTCGTCAACCAGGACAACTTCCGCGAGCCCATGCACGTGCGCGTGCCCTTCCCGGCGTGGGCCATGAATCCCAGCGAGGCGGGGGCGAGTGGTGGCGATCAAGGCGACGACATGTCGGACATCATTGACGGATAGGAGGGAGGCTGCCGTGAAGATCCTGCACACTGCCGATTGGCACATGAGCGACCAGCTCGGTCACAGGGAACGTAGCAGCGACATCTGCCGCGCGCTCGAGCAGATCGCCCGCTATCTCGACCAGTACCACGCAGATGTGATGCTGGTCGCTGGCGATATCTTCGAGGGGAGGCATGCCGACCAAACCCGTGACGCTGTCGGCGACATCAAGCGCATCTTTTCGCCATTCCTCCAGCGTGGCGGAACGATCGTCGCCATCAGCGGCAACCACGACAGCGACGTCTTCTTCGAGACCCTGCGGGACGCCCTCGATCTGGTGGCGCCTGCGCGTCCCGGCGTGGCAGGCACAGATGCGACAGGCCGGCTCTACGTCGCATCCAATCCGCGGATCCTCCGGCTAGCTGATGCGCCGGGCACGGTTGTGCAGTTTGTGCTTATGCCGTACCCAACGGCGCGCCACTATCTGCGCGGCGATGGCATCCAGTACCGCAGCATCGAGGAGAAGCGTCGAGCCATCCAAGGCAAGTTCGTCGCCACGCTCAATCTGCTACAGGCCAAGCTTGATCTGAGCCTGCCGAGCGTGCTGGTCAGCCACATCCACGTCCGCGGGGTGCGTGTACACGCGCACGCGCTGACCGAGACCGAGGACGTTGTCTTCGAGCCCAGCGATATCCCCACACACTGGGCTTACATTGCCTACGGGCACATGCATAAGCCACAACTCGCCATGCCGGGCGCTGCGCATGTCCGCTATGCCGGCAGCATCGAGCGCCTCGACGCTGGCGACTGCGACGACCAGAAGAGCGTGGTTGTCTGTGAGATTGGTCCGGCGGGCCTCGTCGGTGATCCCCTCGTGTTGCCGCTCGAGAGCACGCCCATCTACCGTGTCGAGATCAAGGACCCTGATGCCGAGATACCCCATCTTGCCGAACAGTATCCCGATGCCCAGAACGCCCTCGTGTATTACACCCTGCACTGGCAGCCCGGAAAGCACGATCGCGACGAGTTGTGCCGACAGATTCAGAGTGTCTTCCCACGCTGGTATGGCCGCGAGTTCAGAGAGATGGGTCGCCTAGACCCTGCGGAGGAGACGCTTTCTGCACGGCGCCTCGAGGACGTCGCGGGCACGGTGCGCGAGTATCTCAGCCAGCGTCTGGAGAAGCACCCAGACCGCGATGAGCTGCTCGCCCTGGCCGAGGAGCTGCTCGCCGAGGAGGTAGGACGATGATCCCGCAGCGTATCAAAGTCAAGGGCTTCATGAGCTACCGCGACGAAGCTGAACTTACCTTCGACGGAGCCGGGCTCTGGATGCTTGCCGGCCACAACGGTGCCGGCAAGTCCGCGCTCTTCGACGCGATCACCTACGCGCTCTACGAGCGGCACCGGCTGGGCGGCCGCAATCACAAGGACCTGATCAACCAGCAGGTTGATGCCCTGCTCGTGGAATACGAATTCGCCATCGGCGAAGATGTCTACTGCATCAAGCGCACGCTCGCCCACAAGGGCAATCCGAGCCGCCAGGTGTTTCATATGGAGGGCCCCAACGCGCCTGCTCCGGGCAGACCTGGACCGCAGGCTGTGCCAGAAACAGACTCGCAAGCCGGTTTAGACAACTGGGTACGTCAGACCATCGGCCTCAGCTATGAGACCTTCACCGCCTCGGTGCTGCTCCGTCAAGGCAAGAGCGATGCGCTCCTCGAAGCTGATCCCAGGGACCGTCACGACATGCTCAGCCAGATCGTCGCACTCTCGCGCTACGAGCGGCTGCACGACATGGCCGAGGAGCACCACAAGCAGTGCCAATCTGACGCGAGCGCATACCGAAACCAGCTCAACAGCATAGACCAGGTGGACGAATCTCGGCTGGCCGAGCTGCCGGGGCTGATCGAATCAGCCCAAACCGCTGCGTCGGCAGCGCAGCAGCAGCTCGAGCGCCTCGTGGGGCTCAAGGTGCATGCTGGGCGATGGAACAAGCTTGAGACCGAGCGGGCCAAGATCGGGACGGAGCTGGTGAAATCGCAGACGTTGTTCGCACGAGCCGAGCAGATTGAGCGCGATGCAGCCAGGCTCGCCGAGTTGAGCGCGGTCGTGCTCCTCCTGCGCGCCTTCACTGAGGAACGCGCGCGCCTGGAGGGAGCCGAGCGGCGCATCAATGGCCTGACCGATGCAGCGGCTTCTCTCCAGACTCAGGTGGATGCCGATGCCCAGGCACGGGACGAGAAGCGCGGTGCTCGGGATGGCTTACAGACAAAGAAGCAAGAGCTCGAGCGCCAGCGTGATCAGTCGCAGGAGGTGCTGGACCGTCTCGCGACACACATGCACGCTCTTCATGACATCGAGCAGCTGCGAGAGCAGATCGCGGGGCTGGACGACCAGCTCAAGACGTATGCGCCTGACCTTGACGATCGAATCACGCAGCTGAAGACCGTGGTAAACGAGCTAGCCGACTTGGCGACGGCAATGCCTTGGTTCCTGCAGTATGTCGAAGCCCACACCCAGTGGCGCGACGCCCAGGCGCAGACGTCCGATGCACAGGCCACGCTCACCCAGATTGCACACTCCGTTCCCGTCGACCTGGTCGCGCATGGCATCACGACAACTGCTGCATATGCCGAGCACACCCAGGACGAAGCGACGCGACTGCGCACGTTGTTAGACCAGGAGCAAAAACGCCTTGCCCGACTGGACGACCTCGAAGGGAGGCCGACCTGCCCGTACTGCGGACAGTCTCTCACGGCTCCCCACATCGAGGCTGAGCGCGAGCATGTCAAGGAGGTCGTGCGGGAAACACAGGCAGAGCTGGTCCGGGCGAAGCAGACATACAAGGAGGCAGCAAGCCTCAAGGAGCGCGAAGTCACAGCCCAACAGTCGATGCGTACTGCACGTCGGGATTCCGAACAGGCCGTAAGCCAGGCAGCGCACGCCCTGCAGTCCATGCCCAGCGCCTATCGGGCACAGATCGAGCCAGTCGCGGGCGCTGACCTTGCCGCGTGCTTCGCTCAGGACTATCCGACGGCGACTGACCTTGACACTCTCCGGGCGCGCGCAAAGCAATTGACTGGGCGCAAGCAGGAGCTCAAGGATGCCGAGGATGAGGCCAAGACACGAGATAACCGGCTCGCGCAGCGTGACCCAGCAGCTGCTCGGCTTCGTGAGCTCGGCGCGGAGTATCCCGATGACCTGATCAGCGATATTCGCGCTGAGCAACAGGCAGCAAGCAAACAACTGAAAGCTGCAAAGCGGGATCTCTCGGATTTGGCCGCGTCACTTCAGGACGCGGAGAACCAGCTCAAGTCAGCGGAGGATACCTATACCGCCGCCGAAAAGAAGCTACGTGACACCCGCTCCCTGCAGCAGCAGGAAACCGCCCGGCACAATGAACTGCACCGTGTCGTCGCCGAGAAGCGCGCTGCCGTCCCTGTGAAGTGGCAGCCGGTGTGTGACGATCTCACTGACGAGCGCCTCACTGCGTGGGAAAGCGAGGCCGCCTCGCTAGCGGGGGCTGATAAACGGCGCGATGAGCTGGTGGACGCCCGCAAACAGGAGACCAGTCGGCGGGAGCGCCTGCAGCATATCGAGCGTGAGCAGGACGAGATCCCTGAGGAGGCGCGCTGCGCGGTGGCGACCCTGGAGGAGCCAGAGCGGGAGGTGCGTCAGCAGGGCGAAGACGCCGCCAGGGATCTTAAGACAGCCGAAGATGAGAAGCGAGCGCTCGAGACGCGCCGAGCGCAGCGGGATGAGTGGACGGTTAAACACAAGCAGGCTATGCGCCAGGACTACCTCTACAAGGAGCTGGCCCGCTTCCTGGACCGCGACCACTTGCAGCGTCGGCTGCTCCAACAGGCGGAGCGTGGCATCGTCTCCAATGCCAATCAGGTGCTCGACCACATCTCCGGCGGGACGCTGCGACTTGAGCTGCGGCAGGACGAAGCTGGGATTGGAGAGAGCGCGGGGAACGCTGGTGCCAAGGCGCTCGACCTCGTCGCGTACAACAGCGACACAGGCAAAGCGCCACTGCCGGTGGGCGCGTTGAGTGGCAGCCAGCGCTTCCGTGTCTCGGTCAGCCTGGCCCTCGGCATCGGCTACTGGGCGGGCCAGGGCGTCCAGCGCATCGAGACCGTAATCATTGACGAAGGCTTCGGCAGCCTAGACCAGCAAGGTCGGCGCGACATGATCGATGAGCTGCACAACCTCAAGTCGGTGTTGCAGCACATCATCGTCGTCTCGCACCAGGAGGAGTTCTTCAACGCCTTTGCTCGCGGCTACCTGATCGAGCTGGTGGACGGCACGTCCACGGTCAAGGATCTCGAGA
>WNFM01279809.1_pt1 | contig 38933 bp, 38 predicted proteins | sample 5400271 | NCBI WGS metagenome assembly WNFM01 (sample SAMN13153352, study PRJNA577476) | soil metagenome | isolation source: 60 cm saprolite on Douglas fir-dominated hillslope | place: USA:California | collected 2013-09-17
TACTTCCCGCCCGCCCTCGACTCCCCGGTCGACTGGATAATGGTCCGGTTCATGCGCGTCAGCGTGATGTGGGCCGTCTTCAATCTATTGCCCATCCTGCCGCTCGACGGAGGGCAGATGATGCTGGCGGTGGTCGAGGGTGTGCGTCGCAAGCCGTCGGTCGCCGCGGCATCGTGGATCTCCGTCGCGGTCTCGGTTGCGGTCGGCGCACTGTCGCTGCTCATGGGCGTGCAGCCCTTCCTCCTGCTCTTCCTCGGCCTCTTCGCCTACCAGAACGTGCAGCGCGCCCGTGCGGCGATGCGCGGCGGGCCGGCGCCGGCCGCGCAGCCGTCAGATGCAGGCGCAACCGAGAGCGCGGACGTCGAGCAGGCGACCGAGGAGACGCGGACCGCGGTGCAGCGGCGAGACTACGAGTCGGCGCTCGCCGCGACGGCGCGCCTCGAAGGCGGAGGCGGTCCCTTCCGGCAAGCCGCGGCACTGCGGTTGCGCGCGGGTGTCGAGCTCTCGCGCGGCGACAACGAAGCCGCGGCGCTCTTCGCCGGCCAGAGCTTTTCGGTTTGGCCTACGCCCGACGCCGCCGTGGTGGCGGCCCGCGCCAACCTGCGCTCCGGTCAGCAAGACCGCGCCCGCAACTGGCTGCGCCGCGCAATGGAGGCCGGGGCCACGCCGGGCGCGGTCCAGAGCGATCCGGAGCTGGGCGCGCTCGCCTGAATCCGGCTTGACCGCCGCGAGTGAAACCAGCATCCTCCCGCGCCCTCATGCAGACCCAGAGCCGTCGCAGCGAGCTGTTTCCCGACGCCACCGACGCCGAGTGGCGCGACTGGCGCTGGCAGTTGCGTCACGGCGTGCGCTCACTCGAGGAATTGCAGCGGTTCATCCCGCTCACCGAGGACGAGCGGCGCGGCTGCGAGGAGACCAAGAATATCTTTAGACTTGGTATCTCTCCTTATTACCTCTCGCTCATTGACCCGCAGCACCCGTTCTGCCCGGTGCGCATGCAGTCGATCCCGGTGCGCGCCGAGGCTGAAACACACTCGGGCGAGCTGCGCGATCCGCTCGGCGAAGATCACCACCGCCCCGTCCGCGCCATCGTCCACAAGTATCCCGACCGCGTGCTCCTGCTCGCGCTCGATCACTGCTCGGTCTACTGCCGCCACTGCACGCGCCGCCGAATCACCAGCGGCGACGAGGGCGGCATCTCGCGCGAGGAGTTGCAGGAAGCGATCGCGTACTTGCGCCAGCACACCGAAGTGCGCGACGTGCTCATCTCGGGCGGAGATCCGTTTCTCCTCTCGACCGCGCGGCTCATCGAGCTGCTCGAGGCGCTCCGCGAGCTGAAGCACATTGAAATGATCCGCATCGGAACGCGCATTCCGGTCTGCCTGCCGATGCGCGTCGACGACGAGCTGGCGAAGGCGCTGCGCCGATTCGCGCCGCTCTTCGTCGTCACGCACTTCAATCACGCGAAGGAGATCACGCCTGATGCGCGCGAGGCCTGCGAGCGCCTGGTCGATCACGGCGTTCCCGTCGAGAACCAGGCCGTGCTCATGCGCCGCCTCAACTCCAGCGTGACGGCGATCAAGGACCTGATGCAGAAGTGTCTGACCATGCGCGTGCGGCCCTACTACCTGCACCAGATGGACGTCGCCGAGGGGCTCGAGCACCTGCGCACGCCGCTCGCAGCCGGCGTCGAAATCCTCGACGGCCTGCGTGGCTGGACCACTGGAATGGCCGTTCCGCACCTCGCGGTCGACCTGCCCGGCGGCGGCGGCAAGGTGACGTTGCAGCCCGAATACGCCATCGCGCGGCAGGGGCGCGAGACCATCTTCCGCAACTATCGCGGCGAGAAGTACGCGTACCCGGAGCCGCGCGAGACCGACTGCACGGTGCCGTACGATGAAGTATTTTATACTAAGTACAACGAGCAGCCGCGGCCACGCCTCAGGATCCTCACTTGATCTCTCACGTCCTCGAAGCCTTGGCCGTCTGGATCCAGGGCGTGATCTCCGCCATGGGCTACGCCGGCGTCGGCGGGCTGATGGCCATCGAAAGCGCGTGCATCCCGCTGCCGAGCGAAGTGATCATGCCCTTCGCCGGTAGTCTCGTCCCCGCGGGGCGCTTCACGCTCTGGGGCTGCGGCCTCGCGGGCGCCATCGGCTGCGTCGTCGGCAGCATCCCGGCCTACTACCTCGGCGCGTACGGCGGCCGGCCGATCATCCTCAAGTACGGCCGCTACCTCCTGCTCTCGAAAGAGCACCTCGACTGGGCCGACGGGTTCTTCCTCCGCCGCGGCGACGCGACCGTCTTCATCGCGCGGCTGCTCCCGGTCGTGCGCACCTTCATCGCTTTCCCGGCGGGCGTTGCGAAGATGCCGATGGGGAAGTTCGTCCTCTATACCTTCGCGGGCTCGCTGCCGTGGTGCCTCGGTCTCGCCTGGGTCGGGATGAAGCTTGGCGAGCACATCGACGAGCTCAAGCCCTGGTTCCACCGCTTCGACGCGCTGCTCGTCGTAGCCGGCCTCGCCGCCGTCGCCTGGTTCGTCCGCAAGCAGATCAACGGCCGCCGCGCGCGCGCCTGACGCGCAGGTTACTCTTCCCGGCGTGACCGAAACGCTCTTCATTACCTCGCGGCTGTTCTCGGCCGCCGGCGTTGCGCACGGGTTTTCGGTGCGGACGGGCGGCGTCTCGGCCGGACCGTTCGCGTCGCTCAACCTGAGCGCCTCGGTGGGCGACTCTGCGGACGCAGTCGGGCAAAACATGCAGCGCCTCGCGCGAGCAGGAGGCGTGCCCGGCTTTGCGACCGCGCACCAAGTGCACGGCGATCGCGTGCTCGCCGCGGACGAGCAGGGCGTCCTGCGCGAAATCCTCGCGGCGAGCGAGCCGCAGGAAGCCGGCGACGCCAACGCCGACGCAGTCCTGACGTTGTCGCGGGGAGTGGCGGCGGCCGTGCGAATCGCCGACTGCTTCCCGATCCTCCTCTACCCCGAGGACCGCCGCGCCGCCGCTGCCGTACATTCCGGCTGGCGCGGAACGCGGCTCTCGATCGCGTCCCGCGGCGTGCGCGCATTGCAGCAGGCGGCCGGCGCAGATCCACGGCGCATGCTGGCCGCCATCGGCCCCGGCATCGGCCGCTGCTGCTACGAAGTGTCGGCGGAGCTGGCCTCGATGTTCCGTCAACTCTTCGGCCCGGCTGCGGCCGACGATCCCGCCGCGATCCCGAAGCCCCACCTCGACCTGCGCTACTGCGTAGAATCGGCGCTGGAGCAGGCTGGCGTGCCCAGAGGGCGAATCGAGCAGGTGGCGGGCTGCACCTCCTGCGACGCGGGGCTCTTCTTCAGCCACCGCCGCGACAAAGGACGCACCGGGCGCCACCTCGCTTTTGTAGCGCCCTGAAGGGCATTGTCGCAGGCCGTTTCTTTGACACAGCTCCCCCCGCACGTAGATCATGCCGGCTGCGGCGCTCTCTGCCGCTGGAGACGACTGTTTGCGCCTCGGTTCTGTCTCAGCCCTGCTCGCGCTCGCCGCCGGGTGTGCCACGGCGCCCGTGAAGCCGTCGGCCGATACCGAAGCGCTGACCGACTTGCGCCGGCAGCTCGACGCGCAGTCGGCGGTGGTGGCCCAGCAGCAGCGGCGCATCGAGGAGCTGGAGGTCAAGCTGGCGGCCCTCGAGGCCCGCACCAAGCAGGCGCCGCCGCCCGCGCGCTCTTCCACGCCGGCTGCTCCGCACAGCGAGCCGCGTCCCTCGCTCAAGAACGTCAAGCTGGGAGCGGGAAGGCGGCTGCGTCGCGACTCGGTGAACCCGGTTGCGCTCGCGCCGCGGCTGCCTGCGACGATGGAGCTGCGCGAGCCGGACGAGGACCGGATGGCGCGCCTCGACGTCGATCCGCTGACGGCCAGCGAGTTCGACGCCGACCACGCCTGGGCCCTCGCCGTGCAGGAGCTCAACCTGGGCCGGCACGTCGAGGCGGAGAGGGACTTTCTCGCCTTCGTAGCGGCGCATCCGCGCCACACGGCAGCCGACAACGCGCTCTACCTGGCGGGGCTGGTGCGCGAGTCGCGGGGCGATTGCGCCACGGCGCTGCCGCTCTTCGAGAGCGTGCCGCTCAAGTATCCGGCGGGCGATGCCGTCCCGCAGGCGTTGTTGGAGCGCGGGCGTTGCCTGCGCATCGTGGGCCGCATGGATGAATCGAAGGCGGTCTTGATGCAGCTTCAGCGGGAGCACCCGGACGCGGCGGAGGCCGTGCAGGGGAAGCAGCTCCTTCGAGAGTAGTCTTCTTTTTTCAGGAGGTCGCAGCATGCGGACCAAGACGATCGCGCGGTGGCGCAGGGCAGCTCTGGCGGGGACGCTTGCCGCGACGTTGGCCGTGCCCTCGGTGGCGCGCGCGCAGCAGCCGGCGGCGGCGGAACAGCCGCCTGCCACTACCGACCAGCAGCCGGCAGCGCAGCCCGCAGCGCAGCCGGCCACGCAGGATCAGCAGGCCGCTCCCGCCGCGCAGGAGCCGCCGGCCGCGCCCGCGCAGAAGAAGGAGAACGCGCCGGTGATCACCGAGCAGAGCCCGCGGCCGCCGCCGGACACCGACATCAAGCCGGTCCCGGGCACGCCCGAGGAGTACACAATCATCAAGGGCGACACGCTCTGGGACCTCTCGCAGAAGTTCCTCAACAACCCGTGGTACTGGCCGAAGATCTGGAGCCTCAACCCGTCGATCGAGAACCCGCACTGGATCTACCCGGGCAACAAGCTGCGCATCGTTCCCGGCGAGGGTGGCGCGCAGGCCCCCGCGCAGGTCCAGGCAGAGCCGCAGCCGGGAGTGGACGCGAATGCCGCCGCCGCTGCAGAGGCGCCTGCCGAGCCGCCGGTTTCCGCGGAAGAGGCGACCACTTCGGTGACGCCGCCGGCCTCGGCCGATCTGGAAGTGGTGAACAGGAACAGCAAGGAGAGCACCAACAACTCGGTGAGCGTGAGCGGCAAGCTCGCCTTTTCGCCGCCGTCGGTGCTCACCGTGCGCGCCACCGGGCTGGTCGCTCCCGAAGACATCACCAACGCCGGCCGGCTCGACGCCTCCTTCGAAGAGAAGGAGATGCTCGCCACCTTCGACACCGCGTACGTCGACTTCAAGAACGAGGCGCCGGTGAAGTCCGGCGACAAACTGCTCATCTTCAGGCCCGTCGGATCGATCATGAACCCGGTCACGCACGAGAAGGTGGCCGAGCAGACCGTGACCGCGGGCGTCGCGAAGGTGCTGTCGGTCAGCGGGACGCAGGCCACCGTGCAGGTGGAGCGGACTTTCGAGGAGATCGGCCGCGGCGACCTGGTGCGTCCGTGGACGCCGCAGGAAAAGCGCATCGCTCCCAAGCCCAACACCAACGACGTGAAGGGGATCATCGTGCAGGCGGTGAACTCGGGGCTCTCCACCTTCGGCGAGTCGCACGAGGTGTTCATCAATAAGGGCTCGGCCGACGGGGTGCAGGAGGGAAATACCTTCGCAGTGGTGCACCACGGCGACGGACTCACCAACTTCCTCGTCACGCAGTCGTATGCCCAGGGCGCGGGCGGCACCGAGGCGCAGTCGGTCAAGGTGCCTGACGAGAACGTCGGCCTGCTGCTGGTGGTCGACGCCCAGGAGCACTTCTCGACCGCCGTTGTGGTGAAGAGCGTGCGCGAGTTGCGTCCCGGCGACACCGTCGAGATGCACGCGGCAGGAGCGGGTGGCGGGGCGCACTGATACAAGGCGTTCATGGCCCGTGATTCCTCGCGCAACGCGGCCGACGCCGGCGGCCTGGTGGGCCCCGACGTAGTGGCAGCTTGCGGGCTCTCGGCGGTGCCGGCGCTGGGCGCGTCGTCTCTCGCCCGCATCGCGCTGGAGTTCGGATCGCTGCACGAAGCCGTCGAGGCGGGGCCGCGCGCCATCGCCGAGAGAAACGCGAAGCTCAAGCTGAAGCAGGAAGCGCTCGACTACCTGGAGCGCGACCCCGATCTCGAAGAGCTGGGCGCCTGGGCGGTGGGCGCCGCCAAGGCGGCGGGCGCGCGGGTGGTGCTGCTCGGCGACGAATGGTATCCGCCGCGGCTTCGCGAAATCGCCAATCCGCCGCCCGTGCTTTACGTGCGCGGGAGCCTGGTGGCCGAGGCGCGGCGCGTGGCGGTGGTGGGCTCGCGCGAGCCGGACGAGCAGGGCATGGAGATCGCCCGCAGCTTCGGCGACGCGCTCGCCCGCGCCGGCATCACCGTGGTCTCTGGTGGCGCGCGCGGCGTCGACACCGCGGCGCACGACGGCGCCTTCTGGGGATCGGGCCCGTCGGTGGCGGTGCTCGGCTGCGGCATCGACGTCGTCTACCCTCCGGAGAACGGCGAGATCTTCGAGCGCATCGCACGCAGCGCCGGGGCGGTGGTGAGCGAGTTCCCGCCCGGCACACCGCCCACGCAGCAGAACTTTCCGCGGCGCAACCGCACCATCGCGGGGCTCTGCGACGCCATCGTGGTGGTCCGGGCCGCGCTGCAATCGGGCGCGCTGATCACCGCGAACCACGCGGCGCAGGCGGGGCGGCGCATCTTCGCGGTCCCGGGAGATCCGGGAAATCCGAAGGCGGCCGGATCGAACGAGCTGCTCCGCGCGCGCGGCGTCAAGCCCGCCACCAACGCGCTCGACCTGCTGGAAGCGATGGGCTGGCCCATCCCCGACGAGCTGGTGCGGCCGGCCGCGGACGAGGCGCAGCGCAGCGTCGATCCCGGCTTTCCGGATTCGCCCGCGCAGCAGCCGGAAAAGCCCGTTACCGATGAGATGGTAGTGGACGAGGAGAGCCTGCAGTTGTGGCGGATGCTGGACGAGAGGACCCCGGCTCATGTAGACGACCTCGCGCAGCGGGCGGGCATGACCGCTCCGGAGGCGCTCCGGAAACTTTCGGAGCTGGAGCAGAAGGGCATGTGCCTGCAGCGGCCGGGGAAATATTTCCTCAGGCGATGACCGTTACGCCTTTGGCGTACGGAATGGGTTTGCAACTTTTTGGGAGCGCCGGCATCTATCGCCGCCCCAGAGGACCTATGGCGACCAAGAAGTCAGCAGCAAAGAAGAAGATCGCGGAGACGGAAGAAAAAAAGCCGGCGAAGGAGAAGAAGCCGATCGCGACCCGCGTCCGCTCCAACACGCTGGTGGTGGTCGAGTCGCCCGCGAAGGCGAAGACCATCAAGAAGTACCTCGGCTCGGGCTACACCGTGAAAGCGTCGGTGGGACACGTGATGGACCTGCCCAAGTCGAAGATCGGCGTCGACGTCGAGCACGGCTTCAAGCCGGTCTACGAAGTGATCGAGGCCAAGAAGAAAGTGGTCGCCGAGCTGAAGGCAGCGGCCAAGTCGGCGGACCGGATCCTGCTCGCCACCGACCCGGATCGCGAGGGCGAGGCGATCGCCTGGCACGTCTGGGAGCAGCTCAAGCGCAACAAGATTCCGGCCCAGCGCATCCTCTTCAACGAGATCACCAAGAAGGCCATCCAGGAAGCGATCCAGAAGCCGCTCGAGCTGAACCAGGACCTCTACGACGCGCAGCAGGCGCGGCGCGTGCTCGACCGGCTGGTGGGCTACCAGATCTCGCCCATCCTCTGGACCGAGGTGAGGCGCGGACTCTCGGCGGGCCGCGTGCAGTCGGTCGCCGTGCGGCTGGTGGTCGAGCGCGAGGAGGAGATCTCGAAGTTCGTCGCGGTCGAGTACTGGAGCATCGAGGCCGATCTCAAGGCCGCTCTGCCGCCGCAGTTTCGCAGCAAGCTGATCAAGCTCGACGGCGCGAAGGCCGAGCTCCCCAGCGCGGCAGTGACCACGCCGATCGTGGAGGAGCTGAAGAGCGTGAACTTCGTGGTGGCAGAGGTGACGAAGAAGGAGCGCCGCCGGAATCCACCACCGCCCTTCATCACCTCCAAGCTGCAGCAGGAAGCGGCCAATCGCCTCGGCTTCACCGCCAAGAAGACGATGACGCTCGCGCAGCGGCTCTACGAGGGCATCGAGCTGGGCGACGAGGGCCAGACCGCGCTCATCACCTATATGCGCACCGACTCGGTGCGCCTCTCGCCCGACGCGGTGGCGGGCGCGCGCGACTACGTCACGCAGCGCTGGGGACTACGTGACCACGCGGTGGGGCAAGGAGTACCTGCCCGCCGAGCCGGTGCAGTTCAAGACCAAGAAGTCGGCGCAGGACGCGCACGAGGCCATCCGGCCGACCTCGCTCGAATACCCGCCCGAGAAGGTGCAGCCGTTCCTCGAGCGCGACGTGTTCCGCCTCTACGAGCTGATCTGGAACCGCTTCGTCGCCTGCCAGATGGTGCCGGCCGTGTTCGATCAGACCACCGCGGACATCAGCGCCGGCCGGGCGACGTTCCGCGCGACGGGGCAGATCCTCAAGTTCGCCGGCTACCTCGCGGTCTACGGCCAGGAGGCCGAGCAGCCGCAGGAAGAAGCGGGCGCCGAAAAGATGGAGGGCGAGGACGAGGAGAAGGGCGACGTCTCGCGCCAGCTCCCTCCGCTCGAGGCCGGGCAGAAGCTGACGCTGGTCGCGCTCTTGCCGGAGCAGCACTTCACGCAGCCGCCGCCGCGCTTCACGGAGGCGTCGCTCGTCAAGGAGCTGGAGGAGAAGGGCATCGGGCGGCCTTCGACCTACGCGGCGATTCTCTCGACCATCCAGGACAAGGAGTACGTAGAGAAGAAGGAAGGGCGCTTCTTCCCGACCGACCTCGGCAAGATCGTCACCGAGCTGCTCCTCTCCGCTTTTCCGGTCGTCATGGACGTTCAGTTCACCGCGAAGATGGAGGGCGAGCTGGACGAGGTGGAAGAGGGCAAGGCCGACTGGGTGAAGGTGCTAAGAGATTTTTATACCCCATTTAAAAAGACCCTCGCGGCCGCCGCGTCGCAGATGCGCGACGTGAAGCGCGAGGAGACGCCCACCGATCTCGTCTGCGAGAAGTGCGGCAGCCCGATGATCATCAAGTGGGGCCGGATGGGCCGCTTCCTCGCCTGCAGCGGTTACCCCGACTGCAAGAACACCAAGGACTTCGTCGAGGAGGACGGGAAGATCCGCATCGTCGAGGACATACCCACCGACGAAATCTGCAAGACCTGCGGCAAGCCGATGATCAACAAGCGGGGCCGCTTCGGCCGCTTCCTCGCCTGCAGCGACTACCCGACCTGCAAGACGACCAAGCCGATCACGCTCAAGGGCGTCGTCTGCCCCGACTGCGGCAGCGGGCTCGCCGAGCGCAAGAGCCGCTTCGGGAAGAGCTTCTTCGGCTGCACGGGGTACCCGAACTGCAAGTTCGCCGCGTGGGACCGGCCGATCCCCGGCCCATGCCCGAAGTGCGGGAAGCCGTACCTGCTCTCGAAGTACACCAAGCGCGACGGCGCGTTCATCGCCTGCCCGGACAAGGAGTGCGGGTACCGCCGCGAGGCGCCCGAACCCGGGACTGAACCGCAGACGCCGGCGTCGCTGCCACCGACGGCGAGCGGCTCGTAACCTCTCGGTCACGAAGCTCAAAAAAATAATTAATTTTTTTGGGGCTCCGCGGCTGCGCCGCTCCGCTGTACAGGGGGCTCCGCCCCCCGTACCACCCCCCGGCCCTGCCTCCGCGTGGTCCTGCCGCGCTGAGCCCGTCCGCCCGTCGCTGCTAAAAAAAATAATTTTTTTTACGGGGGGGCCCGATCCCTTGCGGGCCGCCTGTGTACACCGTGTACACATACCCGGGGGCCGAGATCGGTGTCCCGTCGGCCCTTGCGCTTGCCCTTCCGCTCCGCGACGTGTAGCAACACGCCCCGATGCAGCAGGAAGTGCACATCGTCGGCGGCGGGCTGGCAGGCACGGAGGCGGCGCTCCTCCTGGCCGAGGCGGGCGTGCGCGTGGTTTTGCACGAGCAAAAGCCGGTGCGGCGATCGCCCGCTCACAAGGAAGACGGGCTGGCGGAGCTCGTGTGCTCGAACTCTCTTCGCTCCGACAATCCCGAGAATGCCATCGGCATGCTGCACGAAGAGCTGCGGCGTCTCGGGTCGCCGGTCCTCGCCGAAGCCGACCGGGCCCGCGTGCCGGCCGGCGATGCGCTGGCGGTCGATCGCGTCAAGTTCAGCGGCGNNGCGTGCACGGACATCCCAACGTGCGCGTCGCGCTCGAGGAGGTGCGCGAGCTTCCCGCAGGCCCGGACTTCTGCATCGTGGCCACCGGGCCGCTCACCGGCGAGTCGCTGGCGCGATCGCTGGCGGAGGCGGTGGGCGCCTCCCAGCTCGCCTTCTACGACGCCATCGCGCCCATCGTCGCAGGCGACTCGGTGGACCTCTCGGTGGCGTTCGCGCAGTCGCGCTACGGCAAGGGCGAGGGCCACGACTACCTGAACCTCCCGCTCAATTCGTTTGAGTACCAACGATTCGTCGGCGAGTTGCTCCGGGGCGAGAAGGTGAAGCCGCACGAGTTCGAGGAGCCGCGCTATTTCGAAGGCTGCCTGCCCATCGAGGTGATGGCCGAGCGCGGGCAGGACGTGCTCGCCTACGGTCCGATGAAGCCCGTGGGACTGACCGACCCGCGCACGAACGCGCGCCCGCACGCGGTCGTGCAGCTTCGCCGCGAGGACGCCGCCGGCACGGCGTGGAACCTGGTCGGTTTCCAGACGCGGCTCACCTGGCCCGAGCAGAAGCGCATCTTCGGGAGCTGCATCCCGGGCCTCCAGAAGGCCGAGTGGATCCGCCTCGGGCAGGTGCACCGCAACACCTTCCTGCAAGCGCCGAAAGTGATCGCGAAGGAGGGATTCCTCCTCGCCCGCCCGCACGTCTACTGCGCGGGTCAGATCACCGGCGTCGAAGGCTACGTCGAGAGCGCGGCCTCCGGTCACGTCGCCGCCCGGCGCGTGCTGGCGCGGATGCGCGGCGAGATCTTCACGCCGCCGCCGGACACGACTGCGCTGGGCGCGCTGCTCCGCCACGTCACGGGCGAGGCGCATCCGCCCGACTACGACTATCAACCCACCAACGTGGTCTACGCGCTCTTCCCGCCGCTCGCCGAGCGCCACAAGAAGCTCGAGCGCAAGGCCCGCATGCTCGCGCGCGCGAGGTCGGCGCTGACTGCGTGGGCCGCGGCGAACGAGGTCGCGCTCTCGCCGCCGCCTCCCGGAAAGACATGGAACGCAGAACAGCGCTCGTAGTCCCTCTCCTCTGCATCCTTGCCTGCCAGGAGCCGCCCGGGCGCAAGCTCGCCTCGGGCGTCGCGCAGCGCATCGCGGTCCACGAGGGCGCGGTGGCATTTCTCCTCGACGCGGCCCACCCGGACGATCGCGCGGTGCCCGACGATCTCCGCGCGGGCGATCTCTGGGCCGCGCCGGCGAACGCCCCCGCGCGCAAGATCGGCTCCGGCGTCTCGTCGCAGCCGGGGATGTTCGCCTTCTCGTCGAAGGGTCAGATCGCCTTCCTCTCCTCGTGGCGGTTTCGCGCGGGCGAGGGCGAGTTGTGGACGGCCGAGCCCGGCGCGGAGCCCTCGCAGGTGGCGCCGGCCGCGCGCGAGTTCGCCTGGTCGCCGTCGGGATCGTCGCTCGCTTTCGTCGCGCCCAACCAGATCGGCATTCGCACGGGCGGCGCTTCGCGGATGGTGAGCTTCGGCGGATTGCAGAACGTCGCCTGGTCGCCCGACGGAAAGCAGCTGGCGGCGCGCGCCGCCGCCTCGTCGGGAGGGCGGCTGGTGCTGGTCGATCTGGAGACGGGCTCCCTGCGCGAGATCGCGACCGGCACGTCGGACTTTGCCTTCGCTTCCGACGGAGCGGTGGCCGCGCTCGGTCCGCCAGCGCCCAAAGGCGGCGATCGCGCGCTGCTCCTCGACGGAAAAGAGATCGCGCGCGCGACCGCCTTCGCCTTCTCGCCCGACGCACGCGAGCTGGCGTTGCTCTCGACCGCCCGGCAGCCCGGCGAAGCGATGGGCGAGCTCTACCGGCTGGCGCGCGCTGGAGGAGAGCCGCAGCTCGTCGGCGAGAGGGTGAACGACTGGCGCTGGGGCGTCGCAGGCGATCTGCTTTTCCTCGCGCATTACGATCTCCGCGCGCGCGCCGGAGCGCTCACCGTTTCGACGCCGGGCGCCGCTCCGCGCGAGCTCGCGCGAAAAGTGCAGAGCTTCGTCGCGCAGGGCCGGCGCGTCCTCTACCTCGTGCAGGCGCCGCAGAAGGGCGACTTCAAGCTCGAGCTTTGGGGCGTCGATCTCGCCTCGAGCGTGCCGCCGCACAAGATCGACGAGGGCGTCTACGGTTGGGACCTCGCTGGCGAGACGCTCTTCTACAAAGCGCGCTGCGCGGGAGGGCCGCGGAGCTGCTCCTTGCTGCGGACCACCTTCGCTGCCGGCGGGCCGCCTGCGCTGCTCGCGCCCAACGTGGCCGGCTTCGATCTCTCTCCGGATCGCTCGCGCATCCTCGTGCAGCAGCCCCACCGGGGCTCCGCGCGCGCGGTCGACCTCGCGGTCATCTCTGCCCAGGGCCCGCTGCCCGAACACGTCAAGGCGCTCGTCGAGGAAGTGGACGCCGGCTCCTGCTTCGCCGACGAGCGGGGCCGCCAGATCGCCTACGCGTTGATCGCTTCTGGCAAGAGTGGCGTCTTCCTCGCGGACGTCCCATGATCAGCAGACCATGATCGAATCCAGCTTCACGCACCGCGGCCTGCGCATCGCTTTCCGTGAGTACGGCACCGGGCCGCGCGCCATCGTGTTGGTGCACGGCCTGTTGATGGACGGCCGCATGTTCGAGAAGCTCGCGCCCGCGCTGGTCGCGCGCGGGAACCGCGTGCTGACGGTGGATCTGCCGGGTCACGGTGCGTCCGACCAGCCGCACGAGATGGCCGCCTATTCGATGACCGAGTTCGGCCGCGACGTGGTGGCGCTGCTCGATCACCTCGGCCTTCCGCAGGCGGTGATCGGCGGGACTTCGCTGGGCGCCAACGTGGCGCTGGAGGCGGCCTGCGCGCAGCCCGCTCGTACCCGCGCGCTGGTGCTGGAGATGCCGGTCCTCGAGAGCGGCATCACCGCGGCGGCCGCGTTCTTCGTGCCTCTCGCGGTCGCGCTGCGCCTCAGCCTGCGCGGGATGCGCGCGGTCTCGGCAGCGACGCGGCGGATCCCGCGCACTTTCTTCCTCGTCGACCTGGCCGTCGATTTCGTGCGCCGCGATCCGCGCTCGTCGCTGGCGGTGCTCGACGGCCTGACGTTCGGGCGCATCGCGCCGCCCATCGAGGAGCGGCGGCGCATCGCGCAGCCCACGCTGGTGATCGGGCACCCGTCGGATCCGATCCATCCCTTCAGCGACGCAGACCGCACCGCCCGCGAGCTCCCGCACGCGCGGCTTCTGGCGGCGCGCTCGATCTACGAGTGGCGCGTGCGGCCCAAGCGGCTCAACGGCGAGCTGTGCGACTTTCTCGACCAGGTGTGGTCGGAGCCGCACGCGGCCACGGGCTAAGAGGCGGCGTGCTTGCGGCGGCCCTGCGCGAGCTTCTCGACCTTGCCGGCGAGCTCATCGACCTTCTGCGACAGATCGCGCAACTCCGCGCGCGTCGCGAAGGCCCAGGTAGACGGCTTGAGCTGCGCGAAGAACTCTGCCCACGCGCCGCCGATCCGGCTCGGCGCGCCGTCGAGCTGCGCCTGGATCCCGGTCAGGGACATCTTCGCTTTCTTCTCCAGCTTCTGAACGCCTTTCTCCAGAACCGCGAGCTGGGTACGGGCCGAATCGAACGTGGTCTTCAACGCTTCGCTGACAGGCAACATGTTGACTCCACGGTGAAAAGAAATGGCATAACGCATTGCGTCGCATGGTTTAAGGCGAGGCGGCGGCTCCGTCAAGGGAGTCTTTGGGACATTTGTTGACCGCTGGTGGAGGCGGCGCAGGATCGCGCGGTGGACGCGGCGCTGGCGGGGTTCGAGGCACATCTCACGGCGGTGGAGCGCGCCTCGCCGCACACGCGGCGCGCGTACCTCTCGGACTTGCGGCAGCTGGCCGGGTTCCTCAGCGAGCGCGGGACCGCGCTGGACGCTGCTTCCCGCGACGACCTGCGCGCTTTTCTTGCCGCGCGCTTCGGCAGCAACTCGCCGGCGACGCTGGCGCGCAAGCAGGCTTCGCTGCGCGCGTTCTATGAGCATCGCGTGCGCATGGGGCACTTGCGCGACAGCCCGGCGCGCCGGCTAATCTCTCCCAAGCGCCGCGTCTCGCTGCCCAACGTCGTCAACGTCGACGACTGCTTCGCATTGCTGGACGCGCCCTCGAAGCGCTCCGCCACAGGGTTGCGCGATCGCTGCGCGCTCGAGTTTCTCTACGACGCGGGGCTGCGCGTCTCCGAGCTCGTGCAACTTGATTTGGCAGATATCGAGGGCGGCGTCGTCCGCGTGCGCGGCAAGGGAAACAAGGAGCGCGAGGTGCCGCTCATCAGCAGGGCGCGCGCGGCGCTCGATGCCTGGCTGGCCCGCCGCCACGAGCTGCGGCCGTCCGGCGGGGCGCTGCTGCTCAACCGACGCGGCGGCCGCCTCACGGCGCGCAGCGTGGCCCGCCTTCTCGAGCGCTGCGCCCTCATCGCCGGCGCGCGCCGCCACGTGCACCCGCACGCGTTGCGCCACAGCTTCGCCACCCACCTGCTCGACATGGGAGCGGACCTGCGCGGCATCCAGGAGCTCCTCGGCCACGCTTCGCTCTCGACGACCCAGCGCTACACGCACGTCTCCTCGGAGCGCCTGCTGCAAGTGTACGAGGACGCGCATCCTCGCGCGAAGTCGAAGTGAGACTTTGCGGGGCGCCTGGCATCGAACCCGGCTAGTCTCTGCCCCGGAGGATGCATGGCGGCCATCCTGGTCATCGACGACGAGCCTCTGGTAGCGCAGATGATCCGCCGGACCATCGAGGACCAGCACGTCATCACCGTGCAGAACTCGGCCACCGCGGCGCTCGCGCTGATCGACGGCGGCGCGCGGTTCGACGTGGTGATCACCGATCTGCAGATGCCCGGCGGCGACGGCATCTGGCTCTCGGATACGCTGGCGCAGCGCAATCCGGCGCTGGCCCGCCGCGGAGAAGCCGTTCCGCCCTGCCGAGCTGCGAGAGCGGATCGATCGCGTTCTGCGAAGCGCCGGCTGAGCGAGCGCTACGCTTGCCGGTCGCGGCGGCGGCGGGCCAGGTCGAGCTGTCCCTCGAGGAACTGCAGCATGCTGGTGCCTTCGACGGCGAGCTGTTGCGGGATGAACGAGGCGCGCGTCAGTCCGGGCAGCGTGTTCAGCTCGAGGAAGATCGGGCCGCGATCGGAGACGATCAGGTCGGTGCGCGAGTAGCCCTCGCAGCCGAGCGCGCGGTGCGCGTCGAGCGCGAGCTGCTGCGCGGCGTGGGTCACCTCGGGCGCAACCTCCGCGGGCGTGATCTCGCGGGTGCCCTTGCCGAGATATTTTCCCTCGAAATCGAAAGCACGCCCGGGCTCGAGGCGCACCTCGCTCGGCGGCAGCGCGCGCGGACCGTGCGGGCCGTCGACCACGCCGACGGTCAGCTCGGTGCCCGCGATGAACTGCTCGGCGAGGTACGCCTCGTCCGACGCTTCGATGCCAGCCGCGGAGCGCTCGACGTCCGCTTCGCCGAGCAGGTGGTAGAGGCCGACGCTGCTCCCGCCGGCGACGGGCTTCGCCACCACGCGCCCGTGCATGGCGACGAAATCGCGCAGCGTCTCGCGCATCACCCGCGGATCGGCGGAGAGGTGCACCGACTGCGCGATGCGCACGCCGGCTGCGCTCGCAACCTGCTTGGCGATCTCCTTGTCGAAGGCCCGTGCGGAAGCGAGCGCGCCCGGCCCGGTGAAAGCGATGCCGCGCGCTTCGAGCAGCCGCTGGACGGTGCCGTCCTCTCCCTCGCCGCCGTGGAACGCGAGCAGGTAGACGCGCCTCGGCGCGCTCTCGACGGCGGCGACCAGGCCGGGATGAGCCGCCTCGCCCGATGGAACGAAGTCGCGCTCGAACGGCTTCTCGAAGCGCAGCAAGTCTTCGCGCCGAACCTGGTAGGCCTCGCCGGTGGGCGCGAGGAAGAGGGCCGCGGCCTCGTCGAGAACGGCCGCGACATGCTGGCCCGACGCCACCGAGACGCGGCGCTCGGTGGAGGAGCCGCCGAAGAGGATGGTCGCGTCGGAGCCGGGCATCGCAAGAGGAAGGTAACACCGCGGCAGGCACGACGCATCGCTCCGGGTTAGCATCCGGGCATGATCCGATCGACGACGGTGGTCTGCGTGCGCAGGGACGGCAAGGTGGCGATGGGCGCGGACGGCCAGGTCACGCTCGACAAGACGGTGCTCAAGCACGGCGCAAAGAAGCTGCGCCGCCTCGGCGACGGGAGAGTGCTCGCTGGTTTTGCCGGCGCCACCGCCGACGCATTCACCTTGTTCGAGCGCTTCGAAGGCAAGCTGAAGGATTTCTCGAAGAACCTCTCGCGCGCGTCGGTCGAGCTCGCCAAGGACTGGCGCACGGATCGTTTCCTGCGCCGGCTGGAAGCGTTGCTGGTCGTCGCCGACGCGGAGCGGACGCTGATCCTCTCGGGCACAGGCGACGTGGTCGAGCCCGACGAGGGCGTGGCGGCCATCGGCAGCGGCGGCCCTTACGCGCAGGCGGCTGCGAGCGCGCTGCTCTCGCATTCGCAGCTCGACGCGCGGCGCATCGTCGAGGAATCGCTGCGCATCGCCGGCCGCATCTGCATCTACACCAACGACCAGATCACCATCGAGGAGCTATGAAGGACCTCACTCCGCGCGACATCGTCGCCGAGCTGGATCGCTACATCGTCGGGCAGGCCGACGCCAAGCGCGCCGTGGCCATCGCGCTGCGCAACCGCTGGCGGCGCTTCAAGCTCGCGCCCGAGCTGCGCGACGAAGTGATGCCGAAGAACATCATCCTGGTGGGGCCCACCGGCGTCGGCAAGACGGAGATCGCGCGGCGGCTGGCGCGGCTGGCGGGCGCGCCCTTCGTGAAAGTGGAGGCCTCCAAGTTCACCGAGGTGGGCTACGTCGGAAAAGATGTCGACTCGATGATCCGCGATCTGGTCGAGCACGGCGTGCAGCTGGTGCGCGAAGAGAAGCAGAAGGAAGTGCAGCCGCGCGCCGAGGAGCTGGCCGAGGAGCGGCTGCTCGATCTGCTGCTGCCCGGATCGAAGGAGGGCGACAACACGGTGGGCATCAAGCCCGAGGCCCGCCACGGCGGCTCCACCCGGGAGAAGCTGCGCGGCATGCTGCACGCCGGCGGGCTCGACGACCGGCAGGTGGAGATGGAGGTGCAGGAGCGCCCGGCGCCGACGATGCAGATCTTCGGATCGCAGGGCATGGAGGAGATGGGGCTCAATCTCCAGGAGATGATCGGGAACCTGCCCTTCGGGAAGAAAGCCAAGAAGCGGAAGATGGGAGTGGTCGAGGCGCGCCGGCTGCTCGCGCAGGAGGAGGCGGAGAAGCTGCTCGACCGGGAATCGGTGGTGCGCGAGGCGCTGCTGCGCGTGCAGTCGAACGGGATCGTCTTCATCGACGAGATCGACAAGGTGGCGCTGCCGGCGGGGCAGTCGCACGGGCCCGACGTCTCGCGCGGCGGCGTGCAGCGCGATCTCTTGCCGCTGGTCGAGGGCTCGACGGTGAACACCAAGTACGGGCCGGTCAAGACCGACCACGTGCTCTTCATCGCGGCGGGCGCGTTCCACATCGCCAAGGTGAGCGATCTCTTGCCGGAGCTGCAGGGTCGCTTCCCCATCCGCGTCGAGCTGGAGGCGCTCTCGCAGGCGGATCTGGTGCGCATCCTCGCCGAGCCGAAGAACGCGCTCACCAAGCAGTACGCGGCGCTGCTCGGAGCGGAGGGAGTGGAGCTGGTCTTCGAGCAGAGCGGCGTCGAGGAGCTGGCCCGGGTCGCTTCGGAGATGAACTCGCGGGCGCAGAACATCGGCGCGCGCCGCCTGCACACCGTGCTGGAGAAAGTTTTAGAGGAAGTATCTTTCTCGGCTTCCGAGCTGACCTACAAGACCGTCCGCGTCGACGCGGCCTACGTCCGCGAAAAGCTCGACCCGATCCTCAAGGACGAAGATCTCTCCAGATACATCCTCTGAGGTTCACCCGCGGTGAAGGGCGCGCTTGGCGACCGGGCGGTCCTGACCTTCGACGCGGACGACGCCTTCCTCGAGCAGCTGGCAGAGGATGCGCGCGGTGTCGAGACGCTTGAGCCCGCAGATGGCGTAGAGATCCTCGAAGGAGACCTCGCCGTCGATCTGCGCCAGCACGAATCCCGCCCGCGGGTCGAGGTTCAGCCAGATGATCTCGTCGGGCGGAATGGCGGTGCGCGGCCGCGCGTCCATCGAGCCGATCTTGCTCTCGAACATCAGCGTCAGGTTGTGCTCGCAGAGATCGAAGAGCTGCTGCGCGTCCTTGTTGCCCGGCTTGCGCCCGAGGATCTTTCCCAGCAGATCCAGCGCGCCCGAGAAATCGTTGACCGCCACCAGCTCGCGCGAGCCGCGCATCCACACTTCCGTCTCGTCGTCCGCGACCGCCTCGATGGGCAGTGGCTTCTTGTGGATCGACCAGGCGCCGCTCGACTCGTCGCCCGGACTCTCCGGCTGGACGATGGCGATCGACGGCCCGTCGTCCCAGGGGCTGCTCGGCGGCGGCAAGGAAGGGCTCTCCGCAGGCGCCTCGAGGAAGGAGGAGGGGATCTTGTACGCCTGCGTCTGCGCTTCGGAGTGCGGCGGCGCAGCGACCGGCGGAGCGACTGCTGCGAGCGGCGGCTCGGCTGGCCGCGGCGGAGCGGCCGGCGGAGTGGCGAGGCCGGGAAGCGCGAACACTTGCGTCTCGCCGGGGCCGGCGATCTTCTCCATCGCGGCGGCGGGCGTCGGGAAGGGCAGGTTCTGCGCCTGCTGCGCGTTTCCGGGAAGCCACGGATGCGGCGCTTGCGGCGGCGGCGTGCTCAGCCCCGGCCCGTCGATCGCGGCCTTGCCGTTGGGCGCCTCGCGCGGAGGGCCCATGTGCGCGTGGATCCGTTCGAGCGCCGAACGCAGGAACTCGCGCGCGCGCAGGTTGGTGGGCTCGAGGAGATAAGCCTCCTCCCACGCGCGCACAGCCTCCAGCATCCGCCCCTTGCGGTAGTGGTCGAGCCCCTCGAGAAGGAGCGCGGAGAACCTGCCGCTGGAGCTTCCCGCGGACACCGCTAGCTTCCTCCCAGCCCGCGCTCGACGGCGCCCTTGAGCGCGCCCAGCATGCGCTCGAGCCTGTCGATGGAAGCCGCCAGCGCCTCCGACTCCTTCTGCGCGAGTTGCAGCCGCGCCACCGAGAGCGCGGCCTGCGCGCGCTGCAGCGGCTCCTGGCCGAGCCCGTTCTGTGCCGCCCGCGTGAGCCGCGGCCAGAGCGCCTCGAACTCCTTGAAGAGCTCCTCGGCCCGGGCCTTGCGCTCCTGGAAGGCGGGGTCTTCCTTCTGACCCAGCATCCAGTCCTCGTTGGCCGCCGCGGCCTTCTTGATCTCGTCCTCGGTAAGGCCCGACGAAGCGGTGACGGTGATGCTCTGCCGCACGCCGGTCTGCACGTCGAGAGCCGAGACCGAGACGATGCCGTCCGCGCTGATGTCGAAGATGACGTCGATGTCGACGCCGCCGCGGGGCGCCGCGCGCAGGCCGGTGAGCATGAACTCGCCCAGGAGCTCGTTGTCCATGGCGACGTCGCTCTCGCCCTGCAGCACGGTGATCTTGGCGGAGGTCTGATCGTCCTTGACGGTGGTGAAGACGTGGTGCGCGGAGGTCGGCACCGTCGTGTTCTTGGGGATGATCTTCTGGAAGAACCCGCCGGCGATGGCGATGCCCAGCGAGTGCGGCGTGACGTCGAGGAGCAACATCTCCTGCTCCTCGTGCAGCAGCATCGCTCCCTGGATGGCCGCGCCCAGCGCCACCGCTTCGTCGGGGTTGACGTTCTTCGACGGCTCGCGGCCGAAGAGCGCCTTGACCGCGTCCTGGATGCGCGGCATGCGCGTCTGGCCGCCGACCAGCAGCACGTCGCCCAGCTGGCCAGGATGGACCTTGGCCTCGTCCATCACCCGCTCGCACACTTTCAGGCAGCGCTGCACCAGCTCGTTGGTCATGGCCTCGAGCTGCTCGCGCGTCATCGAGCTCTGCAGATGGAGCGGCCCGGTCTTCGGCGAGGCGGAGATGAAGGGCAGGTTGATCTCCACCGACTTGAGCGAGGAGAGCTCGCACTTGGCCTTCTCGGCCGCGTCGCGCAGGCGCTGGAGGGACATCTTGTCCCTGCGCAGATCGATGGCGTGCTTTTGCAAAAACGGCTCTGCCAGATAATCGATAATCTTGTTGTCGAAATCCTCGCCGCCGAGGAGCGAGTCGCCGCCGGTCGCCTCGACTTCGAAGACTCCCTTGAACATGTGCAGGACGGTGAAGTCGAAAGTGCCGCCGCCCAGATCGAAGACGGCCACCTGCTTCTCGTTCTGCTGCCGTCCGAAGCCGTAGGCCAGCGCGGCGCTGGTGGGCTCGTTGATGATGCGGATGACGTCGAGCCCCGCGATGCGCCCGGCGTCCTTGGTGGCGTTGCGCTGCGAGTCGTTGAAGTAGGCGGGACAGGTGATGACGGCCTTGCCCACCGGCTCGCCGAAGAAGGCCTCGGCATCGAGGCGCAGCTCGGTCAGCACCATGGCGCTGATCTCGGGCGGCGAGTACTGCTGCGCCACCACCGTGTAGGGCATGCGCGAGAGCACTTCCTGCAGCGCCTTCGACGACCAGCGGCGGCCCATCAGGCGCTTGACCGCCACCACCGTGCGCTCGGCGTTGGTCACCGCCTGCCGCCGGGCGAGCGCGCCGACCAGGCGCTTGCCGTTGCGGGCCATCGCCACCACCGAGGGAGTGATGCGGTATCCGCTGCGGTTGGGGATGACGGTGGGCACGCCGCCCTGCACCGTCGCGACGACGGAGTTGGTGGTGCCCAGATCGATGCCGATGACGAGTTCGCCCAAGGTTTTCTAGAGGCCCTTCAAGAGCGCCTTCGCCTCCTTGTGATCCGGGTTGGCGGCCAGCAGCGAAGTGAGCTCGCCCTTCGCGCGAGCCTTCATGTTGAGCGAGATGAAAGTCTGGGCGAGCAGGAGTCGCGCGGAGGCGTCGGCGCCGTTCAACTCGACTGCGCGCGCTCCCCAGGTGATCGCCGATTTCGCATCGCCGCTCTCCACCGAGCAGCGCGCGGCGCCCAGAGCGGCGGCGAAGAGGCTGGCGTCGTTCTGGAACGCAGCGCCATAGGCTGCGATAGCCTGCTGCCATTTCTTCTGCTCCTCGCGCTCCTTGCCCGAGTGCAGCTGCGACTGGGCCCGCGCCCGCGCCTGCTCGCGCTCCAGCTCGGCGAGGCGGGTCCCGATCTCCTTGCGGTTCGGATCGAGCTCGTGCGCTCCCTTGAGGGCCGCGATGGCATTGGCGCGCTCGCCGTTCTTGGCCAGCGCGACCGCCTCCTCGTACAGCTTTCGCGCCGCTCCGACGCGGGCGAAGCCTTTGGTGCGAAGCAGGCGCTCCCGCCCTTCGCGCTGGCGGCGCTCCTCTCCTTTGCGCACCTCATCGCGCTTCTCCAGCGCCGCTTGCTCGCTCTGGGAGAACTCCTGCCGGTGATCGCGCTCGTAGGCGTTGCGCGGCTCCTCGTCCGAGAGGACCTGGTAGGCCGTCGCCAGGCGCTGGAACCACTTCGAGAGCAAGGGCGCGAACTCGCCGAGCGTCTTCCCGTACCAGGCGTCGGGATGGTAGCGGCGGCTCTTTTCGAGATAGGCGCGGCGGACGTCGCCGCCGTCCGCGTCGGCAGGAACGCCGAGCAGCTCGTAATGCGTCACCCGATCGCCGCGCGATTCCAGGTCGCGCAGCTCGCGCTGCATGTCTGCGGGCAGATCGATCGCGCCGCCGCTCCGGCTGTGTGCCGCAGTCAACAGTGTCCCCTCATTCCGCCGGTCCAAAATGCTCAACACCCCACGATATCGTATTGACGCTCCTGAGGAAATGATCACGCCTGCGTCACTGCTTCGGCCAGGAGCGACGCCGCCTGGTCGATCTCCTCGTCCGAGACTGTGAGCGGGGGAGCGAGCCGCACCACCCGCTCGCCGATGGCGTTGACCAGAAGCCCGAGATCGCGGGCCCGCGCCACCACCCGGGTCGCCAGATCTGCCGAGAGGAGAAGCGCGCGCAGCAGGCCCAGGCCCCGCTCGCCTTGCACGCGCGGCGTCTTGGTGGAAAGGGCCGCAAGCCGCTGCGAGAGGCGTTCGCCCGCGCGCGCCACCTGCTCGAGAAGGCCGCCCTGCAAGAGGTCCATCACGGCCGAGGCAGCCGCGGTGGCGAGCGGGTTTCCGCCGAAGGTGCTGGCGTGCGTGCCCGGCGTCATCACTTTGGCGAACTCCTCGCGAGCGAGCAGCGCGCCCAGCGGCACTCCGCCGGCGATGCCCTTGGCGAGGCTCATCGCGTCGGGCTCGACGCCGTCGTGCTGGTGGGCGAAGAGCCGCCCCGTGCGGCCCATGCCCGTCTGCACTTCGTCGAGCAGGAAGAGGGCGCCGTGCTTCGAGCACAGCTCACGAACGCGCGCGAGGTACCCGCGCGGCGGAGGCAGTACGCCCGCCTCGCCCTGGAGGGGCTCGAGAAGCACCGCGCAGGTGTGCGGCCCGATCGCCTGCTCGAGCTGCCCCGCATCGCCGTAGTCGAGGAAGCGAAAGCCCGCAGGCAAGGGACCAAAGCCCTGCTGGTACTTGGGCTGGCCGGTCGCCGCCAAGGCTCCCATCGTCCGCCCGTGGAACGAGTTGTGGAAGCAGAGCACCTCGATGCGCTCGGGCTTTCCCTGCACCACGTGCCAGTGGCGGGCGAGCTTGATCATCGCCTCGTTGGCTTCCGCTCCGCTGTTGCAGAAGAAGGCGCGCTTGAGCGACGCGCTCGCCCGGGTGAGCTTCTCCGCCAGACGCACTTGCGGCTCGGTGACGTAGAGATTCGAAGCGTGCCAGAGGAGCTTCGACTGCTCGATGAGCGCTTCACGCACGCGCGGGTTCGCGTGCCCGACCGAGACGGTGGCGATGCCGCCGATGAAGTCGAGATACCGCTTCCCGTCGGCGTCCCAGACCTGCGTACCCTCGCCGCGGACCAGCGCGATGGGCTGGGTCCGGTAATTCTGGAAGAGCACCGCCTGCGCGCGCTGAAACAGGTCTGCGTTGGATGCCATGGGCCGCGCATCCTAATGCGCGGCGGCCCCCGGGTCACGTCACTCCGCGCTCACTTGGGGGGTCAAGGGGGGAGCGAGATGCCCCCTTGTGGAGGCGCGCAGCGCCGGATCGAACGAGCGCCCGTCAAGGCGTAGGGGTCGACTCAGACGAATGTTGGCGTCGGTAAGTCTCGCGCACGTACTGGATGAGGTTGTCCAGATAGCTCTCGATGGGCGGGCAGCGGACGCCGGTGCCGTCGAGGATCTCGAGCGTGTTGCGCGAGGAAAAGAAGCTCAGGTGGTTGACGTAGGCGATGGCCATCCGCTGCTCGCGCGTCAGCCGCTCGAGGCCCGGCAGCTTGAGGAGCGCGTCGGTGAGCTTGTAGCCGAGCGAAAGCCGCGGCAGCTTTTTCCCCTCGCGCTGCGCCACCTGCTCGTAGACGCGACGCGAGCTCGACGGATTCGGATCGACGATGTGGAAGGTGCGCCCCACCGCGCGCGGGTCGTGGTGGATGCGGGCCGCCGCGTCGGCGACGAAATCGACGGGCACCACGTTGAGCGGCGCAACCCCGTCGCCCGGGAGCGGCAGCGGCACCGCCAGCGGGCTGGTGACGAGAAGAATCGCGATGGTGTAGGGACCCTCGAAGCGATCGATCTCGCCCGTCTTCGAATCGCCGACCACGATCGACGGCCGCAGCACGGTGCAGGGAAGCTGGCCCATCGCGCGCCGCACCAAGAGCTCCGCTTCGAACTTGGTCTCCTCGTAAGCGTTGCGGAACGACTGGCCGGAAGCGAGCTCGTCTTCGGCCACCACGCCCACCCGGTCGCCGCTGACGAAGACGGTCGAGACGTGCGTCAGGCGGCGCAGCTTGCGGCAATCCTGCGCCAGCTCGATCACCGCGCGCGTCCCCTCGATGTTGACGCGCTCGAGCAGGCGACGCTCCGCGCCCAAGTGACTCCACTCCGCCGCGTGCACGATGCTGGTGCAGCCCTGCAAGAGCTCCTTGTACTCGGCGGTCGAGAGCCCGAGGTGCATCGAAGAGACGTCGCCCACCAGCGTGCGCGCGCGTCCGGCGGGCAGCGCCGCTGCGAAGGACTGCGCCTCCTCGGCGTGCTTCTCCTGCACCAGCAGCGCCACCTGCGCGTCCGGCGCGCTGCCGAGCAACGTCTGCGCCATGCGGCGCGCGAGCAGCTTGGGGAACCCGGTGACGAGCGACGTCATCCGGGCCCTTGCCGCAGGATCGCCACCAGCCGGTCCACTTGCGCGGTCAGGTCCTGTTCGCCGCCCGCGTTGTCGATCACGACGGTCGCGTGGCGCAGCTTGTCGGCCACCGGAAGCTGCGCGGCCATCCGCTCGCGGATCTCGGCGCGGGTCATCCCGTCGCGGCGGAGCAGCCGCGCGATCTGCGTCTCCTCGGGCGCGGTGACGACGATGAGGCCGTCGAGGCCGTCCTGCAGGCGGGTCTCGACGATCAGCGCCGCTTCGTAGACCGCGACGGGATGGTCGGCGCCGGCGAGCGCGCCCAGCCGCGCCGAAACCTCCTCGGCGATGCGCGGGTGGACGATGTGGTTCAGCTCCTCGCGCTCTTTCGGATCCGCGAAGACGCGCGCGGCCAACGCCTTGCGATCGAGCGCGCCGTCGGGGGAAATCACCTTTGGCCAGCGGCCGGCGATCTCCTTCAGCGCCGGCCGTCCGGGCATCACCACCTCGCGCGCGATCTGATCCGCGTCGACCACCGGCACCCCGCGCGCAGCGAGCAGTCGCGCGACGGTGCTCTTGCCGGAGCCGATGTTTCCGGTGAGTCCCCAGACGCGCACCGGAGCAGGTTACCGCGTTTGCGAGCGGGCGGCGCCGCTGTTAGGTTGCGCGCCCGCATGCGGTTCATCGTCGCCATCGCGCTCTTCGCCTCGGGTGCGCAGGCCTCCGATCTGGTGGGCCCGGCCTCCTGCCGGACTTGCCACGCCGAGGCCTACCGCATCTGGTCCGAGTCGCCGCACGCGCGCGCGGCGCAGGCGCTCTCGCCCGATCAGCGCAAGACGCCGCTCTGCCTGCAGTGCCACTCGCGCGACGAGCAGCGCGGCGGGCAAGCNNNNCCGCTACTACCAGCCGGCGGTGGTGATGCGCGACAAGGAATTGGCGCACCTCTTCGGCCTCGCCGACTCGACGCCCGGGACCTGCCTGGTGTGCCACGGCGGCGCCCAGCCTTCGATGAAGCCGTTCGACGTCAGGGAGGCGATGCAGAAGATCGATCACTGGACCGCCGATCGGGCGGCGCGAAATCAGCGCGCGGCGCGCACAGTCCCGGGTCCGGTTTCCGGCAGGCTGGCGGCGTGGCTGCGGACGGCGCCGTGAGCGCAGCAGAGGAGTTGGTCCCCGCAGGGCCGGCAGGAAACGCCGTCAGCGAGGTCGCGCAGCTCCCCCCGCAAACCGAGGAGGAGAGCCATCTCGTCGTCGAGCAGGTGTGGCGCTTCTTCTGCTCGCTGCGCCTGACGCTGGCGAATCTTCTCCTGCTCTTCCTGGGGATGATCGCGGGCACCTTCGTCAACCCGTCCAACGACTCGCTCGCCAACATCGAGCGCGCTTTCGCCGCGCGGCCGTGGGTGCTGGGCGCGTACCGGTGGTTCGAGCTGTACGATCTCTTCCACTCCTGGTGGTTCACCGCGCTGCTCACTTCGCTCGCGCTCAACCTGGTCGCCTGCTCGCTCGAGCGGTTGCCGCGCATCTACTTTCTGGTGCGCTACCCCGAGCGGCGTCTCGATCGCGTCGCCGGCCTGCGCTTTCGCACGTCGCCCGCGCCGAGCGCGCTGACGCTCGACGCCATCGTCGGAAAACTGCAAGAGCGCGGCTACACGGTGCAGGCGGGGAGGAGCCCGGGTCCCCCGGGCGACGGGGAGAGCGCCGCAGGCGCGAACCATGTGATCGACGGATTCGTCTTCGCCGAACGCGGCCGCTACGCGCGCTTCGGCGTCTGGGTGGTTCACCTCTCGCTCCTGCTCATCCTCGGCGGCGGCGTCTTTCCGCAGAACGGCGGCATCATCGGCAGCTTCGTCCAGCGCAATCCCGACGGCAGCGAGTTCAAGCACCGCCTGGGCGATCTCGACGGCAAGCCGTTCCTCGTGCAGTGCACCGACTTCCGCTTGAAGGAGTTCGAGCCGGGCCGCCCCAAGGCGTTCGAGTCGGACCTGACCGTCTTCGAGGATCTGGGCGCCGCCGAGCCGGGACGTGAGCTCGCGCGCACGACCATCACCGTCAACCACCCGCTGCGCTACGGAGGGCTGACGTTTTATCAAGCGAGCTACGCGCAGCTCGACGAGAGCATGCGCGCCAAGGTGCGGATGTCCGATCGCGCCACCGGCAAGTCGAAGGATCTGCTGGTGGCGGCCGGCGAGCCGATCACCGCCGCCGAGGGCCTCACCTACCAGCTCTCCGAGTACAGCCCCGACTTCGCCGGCCTGGGACCAGCGGTGCAGGTGCTGCGCGGCGAGGACGGGCGGCGCTCGAGCTTCTGGGTCTTCACGCGCGACGCCGGCTTCGACCGGCGCAACCGCGACGACCGCTTCTCCTTCTCGTTCGACGGGCTCTCGCCGCTCTACGCGACCGGCCTGCAGATCGCGCGCGACCCCTCGACGCCCGTCGTCTACACCGGCTGCTTTCTGCTCTTCCTCGGGATCGGCATCGCCTTCTACACTTCGCACAAGCGCATCTGGGCGCAGGCTGGTTCCGGCCGGGTCGCGCTCGGCGGCGCCTCGCACCGCAACGCCGAAGCCTTCTCGCACGAGTTCGACGGCGTCTGCGAAGCGCTCGGCCTGCCGCTGCGGCCTGGTCCGAAGAATGTGGAGGAGGCGTGATCGTCCTCTCCGCAGAGTTCGTGAAGTCCGCGACGCAGTCGCGCGAGTACCCCGAGCCCGGGCCGCGCGAGATCGCTTTCTGCGGCCGCAGCAACGTCGGCAAGTCGTCGGCCTTGAATGCGCTGGCGGGCCGCAAGCAGCTGGCCCGCGTCTCGCGCACGCCCGGCCGGACGCGGCTGATCAACTTCTTCGATCTGCGCGTCGCGGAGAAGACCCGCTCGGGCGCGCGCGGACCCGAGCAAGAGGTGCGCTTCGCCGACCTCCCCGGCTACGGCTTCGCCAGCGGCCCCAAGAGCGAAAAAGCGCAATGGACGAAGATGATCGAGGAGTACCTGACCGGGCGCGAGGAGCTCTTCGCGCTGGTCGTGCTGGTCGACGGCGATCTCGGCCCGCAGGCGAGCGACGTCGAGATGGTCCGCTGGGCCGAGACGCTGGGCCGCACGGTGATCGTGGTCGCGACCAAGCTGGACAAGCTCTCGCGGTCGCGGCGGCAGCAGCAGATCGACAGCATCGCCGGTCAGCTCGCGGTGCCCAAGGTGTTTCCGTTCTCGGCGAAAGAACAATTCGGCGTGGAGGAGCTATGGCACGCGCTCGTCTCTGCATAGTTCTCCTGCTCGCCGGCTGCGGCCTCGCGTCGAAGGATTACGACGTCGAGCAGGCCTTCCAGGCCGGCGGCGGTCCGCCCTCGTTCACCGGCAGCTTCAACTCCACGCAGCTGCTCGGGCCGCTCTCGGCGGACGTGAGCAAGGTCTCGACCGTGACTCTGCAAGCGGCGCGCATCGAGGCGACCGACAACAACGGCGACATCTCCTTCATCTCGGGCGCGAGCATCAGCGTCGGCTCGCCGATCCTGCCGGTCGCGCTCATCGCCACCCTCTCCACCTCGCCTGCCGCGGGGGCCACCTCCGTACCGCTGCAGATCACTCCCAAGGAGCTCAAACCTTATCTGCAAGCGGGAGGCACGGTCTCGGCCTCGATCACCTACTCGCCCACGCCTGTCAACGCGCGCGAGTTGCGGCTGGTGTTGACAATCCACGGCTCGTTGCTCTGAGGGCCGCACCTCCCGGCGTGCCACACCCCCGCTTCTTCGGCTATGCTCCCGCACATGGGTTTCGAGTTCGCAGGCGCCACTGACGTCGGCCTCAAGCGCGACCACAACGAGGACTCGCTCCTCGTGATGCCCGAACATTCGGTCGCGGTGGTGTGCGACGGCATGGGCGGCCACGAGGCCGGCGAAGTGGCCTCGGGGATCGGCGTCGAGACCGTGAAGAAATTCTTCGAGATCGTCGGCGACCCGGACGCGACCTGGCCGTTTCGCTACGACCACGAGAAGGACGAGGGGACCAATCTCCTCTCGGTCGCGGCGCAGTGGGCGAACCAGCGCATCCGCGACGCGGGCGACGGAAGCGCCGCCGCGGCCGGCAAGCGCGGGATGGGAACCACCTTCGTCGGCTGCTTCGTGCGCGAGAAGAAGGCCTGGTTCGGCTGGGTGGGCGACAGCCGCGGCTACCTCTGGCGCCGCGGAGAATTGCATCCGACCACCAGCGATCACTCGCTGCTCAACGAGCTCATAAAAACTGGCCGCCTCTCCGAGGAGGAGATCGCGAATTTTCAGCACAAGAACGTGATCACGCGCGCGCTGGGGATGGCCGACGAGACCGAGGTCGACGTCAGCGCGTGGGACCTCGAGGCGGGCGACGTTTGCCTGGTCTGCTGCGACGGGCTCACCGGCATGGTGACCGACGAGCGCATCGCGGAGATCCTCAGCACCGAGCCCGAGCTGCAGAAAGCCTGTCAGGCGCTGGTCGACGAGGCGAACTCCAACGGCGGCGTGGACAACATCACCGTCGCGCTGGTGCGAGTGGCCTGAGCGCGCCGCTGCGGGCCGCTACAATTTCTCCCAGTCGCGAAGCACCTGCGCGTCCAGATCGTCGATGGGCAGCGCCACCGCATCGGTGAGTTTTCCGTCGGTGAAGACCGGCTCGATCCGCGGCGGGAGCACGGCGATGCGGCGCGGGACGTTCGCGGCGCGCAGGCGGGCGAGCACTTCGTCGCGCCACTGCGTGTCGATCCGGCTCGCGTGGTGCTCGAGCAGGTCGGTGAGGCGCGCGCCGTCGCCCAGCGTCGCGACTTGCTGCAACAGCGCGAGCAGCTCGCCCGCCGCGGTGTGAAAACGGGCGGCATCCGGGACGGCCAGAAAGCGCTGACCGCTCGCGCGGCGCTCGAAGAGGGCGCCCTTGCCGGTGAACCACCAGATCTGCAGCTGGGTGGCGCGCTGGCGATCGTCTTCGATGCGGTCCCCGGCGGGAACGTTGGCCGCCGAGGCGAACCATTGGGTTGCGGCGAAGCCCGGCCAGAGCTGCTGGCATCGCCTGCTCAAGAGGCCGATCTGCGCGACCAGCGGATCGGCCGAGAGGAAATGCGCGGCCAGGTCCGCCCGCGCCTCCTCGAAAGCGCCGCGTCCGTTCTGCAGATCTCCCTGCGCGACGCGGCCGGCGGGGCTGCCTGCGATCTCGCGGAGCGCCAGGAAGGCGAGCCGCAGCGAAGGCAGGCAGCGCGCGAGGTGCGGCGCGAGTCCCGGCTCGGCGAGGGTGAGCAGCGCGGGATCGGTGCGCAGCTTCGCCGCCGCCTCGTCCGCCGCCGCGAAGACGGCCGTCTTGATGCCCGCGCTCTCGCGCAGCTCGCCCTCGAGCGGAAGGGTGAGCGCGAAGGAGCGCAGCGGACGCATCGCGCCCGACGAGGCGGCCAGCAGCAGCGCCTCCGCCACCGGAGGCCGCGGAAAACGCCGCCGCTGCGTTGCGCCCCAGGGCAGTTTCTCTTCCAGTTGTGGAGCAGCCTGCGCGACCCGGGTGAGAAGCGGCGTGCGCTGCGGATCCTGCAGCCCCAGCAGCGCGCCGAAGATCGCCTTGCGCCCGCGCGGGTCAGCCGAGCGATCGAGAAATCCCGCGTAGAAATCAACCGGGCCGGCCGTCTCCAGCCAGGCGGACTGCGCTTCGCGGTCCGCACCGGGCTCGCCGGTTTTCAGGAAGGCGACCAGCGGCTCCAGCACCGCGCGCTGCGGCGGCGCTGCGAAAAAGAGCGCCTGCTCGAGCGCAGCCGCCGCGGCCGGCAGGCGGATCACCTGCTCGACCACCAGCGAATCGACGCGCGCGAGCCGCGAATTGACCAGGTAGTTTTCGTGCAGCCCGCGCAGGTCGCGGGTGGTCACCGCGCTGTAGAGGTTGACCGCGCTGGCGGTGAGATCGGCGCCGTGGACGGTGCGCTGCGCGTCGACCAGCGCGTCGAAGAGCGGGCCCTCGAGCGCCCGCAGCTCGTATTCCAGCGAGACGGTGCCGAGGCCCAGGTCCGCGCCGGACGCCTGCGCTGCGAGGGCGGCGCCGCGCAGTTCGGAAGCGGTGAAGGAAGGCCGTTCCTTGCGTCCCGTCTCCGCATCGTGCAGTCCGCCGTTCAGCCACACCGCCCGCGCGAATTCACGGATCGCCGCCAGCACCGGCGAGCGCACCACCGCGGGACGCGAGAGGATGCCGCGGAGCAGCCGCACGATCTCGAGGTTGTGCCGGTACGATTGATCGAGCGCGGTGGCCGTGCCCGCCGCTGCCGCCTGCGACACCTGGAAGCAGGCGCTGGTCGCGGGTGAGCTGCGCGAACTGCGGCGCCGCGAGCGCGAGCACCCGGGTTCCGGAGATTTCTCCGATGGCGCTGCCCGCCTGCGGCGCGAAGGCCGCGATCTCCGCAGAGCCCGCGTCCAGATCCTCGGCGAGTTGCCCGTCCAGTGGAGTTCGCGGCGCGGTTCTGCAGGCGCTCACGAAGATCGCCAGCGCCGCCGTCACCGTCTGAACATTTCCCTTCCAACCCGCCCGGCGCATCGGCGCTCCCTACCGGCGCGTGCGCTGTTCGTCAACCGTTTCCACGGTGGACTTCGTGCGCGCCGCGCGAGACACTGCGGCTGTATGGGAGCGCCGATGACGACCAACCCGCACATCCACTTCAAGGACTCGACGCGGCAGGCTGCGCTGTTCGAGACGATGATTCTGGCCGCCGCGGCGGACGGCCGCGTCGATCGGGTCGAGGTGGAAGAGATCTACCGCCAGGTCTTCGAGCGTCCCGAGTTCCACGGGATCCACGCCGACGATCTGAAGAAAGCCATCGAGCACGCGGCCAAGCGCGTCGCGGAGGCGCACAGCCTCGAGCACATCCTGCCCTCGATCGTCGATCGCCTGCCGGACAAGGCTTCGCGCGAGCTGGCCTTCGGGCTGGCCGCCTCGGTGGTGGTGGCCGACGGGAAGACGCCGCCCTCGGAGCTGAACATCCTCAAGGCGCTGCAGGACATGTTCGACTTGACCGAGGAAGAGGTCGCTCGCCTCTTCGAGACGGCGCAGACCCACGGCAAGTTCCCTCCTACCAAGACGTGACTTTTGATCGCATCCGTTTGACCCGTCTGCCTTGACGTAACCGTTTTCGATCCGGCACTGCGGTGCCTCCACCAGGGTGGAGCTCGCTCCCCCCTGGACCCCCCAAGAGCCAGGAGTCGTTCGCGTTGGCGCTGCAGATTCCGTTTTTCATGGCCGAGGACGACGAGCGCGATCTGCTGCGCCGTCTGGAGCGGCTGCAACTCGAGCTCTGGCCGGTGCTGAGCGATCCCGGCTATCGCGCGCCGCTGCTGGACGCTTCGGCGGTGCTGGAAGATCCGGCCTACTACTTCGCGGCGCGGGCGCTGGAAGATCGACGAAGTCGCCTCGCCGGTCATCTACCTCGCACGATCGCTTCCCGACGAAGACGGCGAATTGCGCTCCGGCTATCTCTGGGCGGAGACCGAGACCGCGGGCGACAACTCGCGCATGGGCGGCAAGCCGGCCCGCTTCACCAAGGCGGTGCGCGAGATCCACGAGCTGATCAAGTCGCGCTACCGCAAGAGCTCGCCGGTGAAGGGCACCATCTACTTCGTGGGGCCGGCAGTCGCGCGCTTGAGGACCCCGCTCCGCGAAGAGGGGCGCAAGGGCGAGCCGGTCGTCGTCTATCGCTGAAAGCTGGCGCGAAAGACGGTGCGCCCCGGGTCCGAGCTCACGTCCACGTCGCCGCCGTGCGCGCGCGCGATCTGCTGCACGATGAAGAGCCCGAGCCCGAGGCCGCGCGTCGAGCCCTTGACGCTGCCGCGGCGGAACGGATCGAAGAGGCTGTCGCGGTCCACCTGCGGGATCTCGCTGCCGGCGTTCTCGACGGCGATCTCGATCTGGCGCTCGATGCCGCGCACGCCGACGCGGATGGGCTCGCTCGAGGGAGCGTAGACGATGGCGTTGGCGAGGAGGTTCGAGACCAGCTGGGCGATGCGGTCCGGATCGAACGCGCCGGCGGTGTTTCCCTCGACGGCGACCTCGATGACGCGGCCGGCGTTCACCGCTTGCGCCTCCTCGACCGCGCTCTGCACCACCACGCGCAGATCGCACGGCTTGCGGACCACCGAGAGGCCGCCGCCCAGCCGCGCCTGCGTGAAGTCGAGCAGGTCCGCGATCATGCGGCCCATCCGCTCCGCGCTCGAAGCGATGCGCGCGGCCGCGGCCAGTACCGGGTCCTCGAGATGACGCTGGCGAAGCAGGAGGCCCGCGCTCGCCAGGATGGAAGTGAGCGGAGAGCGCAGATCGTGTCCGAGGATGCCGATGAATCGCTCGCGAAAGTGCGCGGCTTGCTGAATCTCGCGTTCGCGCCGGACGCGCTCCGTCTCGTCGCGGAAGGTGGCGACCGCGCCGCGCAGCGAGCCGTCGGAGCGCAGGAGCGGCACCGAGACGGTGGCGAGCGCGTGCTCCCGGCCGCCCGGCGCGCGCAGCTGCACGATGGAGCGCACCGTCTCGCCGCGCAGCGCCCGCGCCATCGGCGTTCCCTCGGGCGGGAGCCGGGCGCCGTCGGGTCCGCGCTGATCGGAGAGCTCCTCCCACTTCTCCTGGGTGGTGCCGGGCCGGATGCCCAGCTCGCGCGCGGCGCGGTTGACGATACGCAGAACTCCAGCGGCGTCGGCCATGACGATACCTTCGCCCACCTGATCGACGACGGCCGAGAGCAGCTCGCGCTCCTCTTCCAATTCCTCGCGCTGCACCAGCCTCGCGGTCACGTCCCGGTAGAGCACCGCGACGTGCGAGACGGCGCCTGCTCGATCGAAGAGGGGAAAGAAGGTCGCCTGCACGCCGGTGCGGCGGTTCTTGCCTTCCGCTGATTCGCGCCGGTCGTGCCAGACGGGCGGCACCTCGATGGTCTCGCCCTTGAACGCGCGCCGGACCCGATCGAGCACGCCGCTCTTCGCCGCCGCCTCGTCCTGCAGCACGTTGTAGCCCGCCTGCGGAGCCGGGCCGAAGAGGCCGACCCAGGCCTGGTTGACCAGCAGCGACTGCCCGTCCGCCTGGTAGATCTGCAGCCCCACCGGCGCGAGCGCAAAGAGGCTCTCCAGCACCGCCGGGTCGAGGGTCAACTCGCCCGTACCAGCTCCGCGTAGAAGCGGATCGCGCTCTTGGCGGCCTTGGCGAAGTCGCCCAGGTGCAGGCTCTCGTTCTCCGAGTGCGCGTTGGAGTACGGGTCCTCGACGCCGATGAGCAACGCCGGCGCGCCGCCCAGCTCGCGCGAGAAGGGATCGACGAAGGGGATCGATCCGCCGCACCCGATGCTGACCACTTCGGCGCCGTAGCCTTCGCTGAGCGCCTTGCGGGCCGCGCGGAAAGCGGGCGCCGCCGCGTCGGTGTACCACCAGCCGCCGCTCGACTCGGCCGTCACGGTCACCTGCACTCCCCACGGCGGGTCGGCCTTGAGCGCGGCCTCGAGCTTCGCTTGCACCTCGTGCACGTCCATGTCCGGCACGGTGCGGATGCCAACGCGCGCCCACGCGCTCTCGCAGAGTTGATGGCGATCGACGGCTGGCGCCAATTCATCTCCCACGGCGGCCGCCCGCCGAGCAGTTTCACGCCCGGGAGCATGCCGGCCTGCTTGCGGAAGAGATCGTCGCTGGTGGGCAGTGCGGCGAAGGACTTCTTTTCGTCCGCGGTGAGCGGCCGGACCTTGTCGTAGATGCCGGGCAGGTTGATGGAGCCGTCGTCGTTGGTCAGGCGCGCGAGGATCTTCGCCAGCGCCATCGAGACGTCGGGCACCGGCCCGCCCCACATGCCGCTGTGCACCGGCTGCTTGAGCGCCTTCGCTTCCACCTGCACGGTGACGAGGCCGCGCAGCGCGGTGGTGATCGAGGGCAGGCCGGTCTCGAAGTTCGAGGTGTCGGTGAGGACGATCGCATCCGCCTGCAGGAGCTCGCGGTGCTTCTTGAGGAACGCCGGCAGCGAGCCCGAGCCCGCTTCCTCTTCGCCCTCGACAATCATCTTCACGTTCACCGGCAGCGCGCCGTGCGCTTTCAGCCAGCTGTCGATGGCCGCGATGTGCACCAGGATGCCCGCCTTGTCGTCGGCGGCGCCGCGGCCGAAGAGGCGGCCGTCGATCTCGACCGGCTCGAACGGATTCGGGATGCGCCACTTCTCCACTTCGCCGGTCGGCTGCACGTCGTGGTGCGCGTAGAGGAGCAGGGTGGGGCGGCCGGGCGCGTTCTTCCATTCGCCGTAGGCATAGGGGTGCGCGTTGGGCATCTCGAGCAGCTGCACGTTCTGCAGCCCCTTGCGCCGCATCAGATCGCAGGTCGCCTCGCCGCTCTTGCGCGGCTGCTCCTTGTCGAATCCTTCGAAGGAGACGCTCGGGATCCGCACCAGCTTCTTCAATTCGTCGAGGTACTCCGCCTGGTGCGCGGCGTGGTGGTCGAGGGCCTTCGCGATCGCGCTGTCGTCGACAGGTGCTGGGTTCATGGCGGCGGACCCTAGATCAGGCCGGGCCTCGGCGCTACCCTGCGAGCGTGTCGAAGGCGTTCACCAACGAGGATGCGCCGCAGGAAGAGGTGGTCGCTCCGCGATTGCCGCCGCCGCGCGAGCCAGCGCCCGCCGATGCTTCGGTCGCGGCCTCTGGCGTCGTGCGCGCTGGCGCGTTCGTGACGCTTACGGATGCGGCCGGCGCGCGCATCGAATACCAGGTGGTCGAGCCCGAAGCCGCCGACGCAACCGCGCACCGGATCAGCGTCGAGTCCCCTCTCGGCCGGGCTCTCTTGGGCAAGCGCGCCGGCGAGGAAGCGACGGTCGAGCGCCCGCGCGGCCCCGCGGCATATCTCGTGGTCGCGGTCCGGTACGCGTGACTCACCCTGCTGCGCGCAGCTCGAAGCCGAGGAAGTGATCGCAGAGCGCGCGGACCGTTTCCTCCTCACGCTCGAGCGGGAAGCAGTGGCCCGCGCCGGGCAGCACCAGCAGCCGCGCGCCCGGAATCGCCTGCGCCAGCACCTCGGAGTTGCGCGGCGGGATCAAGCGGTCGCCGCTGCCCGTGATCACCAGAGTGGGCGCGCGGATCTGCGACAGCCGCGGCAGCGCGTGGTGGCGCGCCACGGCGAGGATCTGCGCCAGCGCGAAGCGCAGGCTGGTGTGCTCGGCGCGCTGGAGCCACTCGAGCGCAGCGCGCGGGTTCTGCTCGTGCCACTGCGGCGAGACCAGCAGCCGCCCGACGATCTGTGGCGTGACGCGGCCGAGGTTGAGCTTGAGCAGATCGAGCTTTGCGCCCATCGCGGGCGCGGCGCTCTTCCGCCAGCTGGCGAACGTGCAGCCCAGCGCCAGCGAGCGCACGCGCTCCGGGTGACGTAGCGCCAGCTCCTGCGCGATCATTCCGCCCATCGAGATCCCGAAGACGTGGGCCGAGGAGAATCCCGCCGCCTCGATCACCGCCGCCGCGTCGCCGGCGAGGTCGCGCATGCGGTAGGCGACGCCCCGGCGCGACGACTTGCCGGTGCCGCGGTTGTCGAAGACGAGGACGTGGAAGTTGCGCGCCATCAACTCGGGCAGCCGATCCCAGCCGCGAGAGCTGAGGGCGAGTCCCATGACGAGCAGCAGCGGCGGGTTCTTCGGATCGCCCATCGTCTCGTAGTGAAGAAAGTGGCGCTTGCGCTGAACAGTGGGCATCAGGGTCGGTTCACAGTCGCGGTCGCGGTCACAGTCGCGGTCGCGTTCGCGGTCGCGTTCGTGGTCGCGTTCGGGGTCGCGGTCGTGGGTTTGGCTTCTGGTCCCGTTCCCGGCGAGGCCTGCTTCAGCTCATCGATCGCGACGCGCAGCGCCGAGGAGAGCGCCGCCAGATCCTTCGCGCCGTCCGCGTCGCCCACCAGCCCGACTCCGATGCGGCCGTCGTAGCTGAGAAGCGCGATGCCCACCGCCTGCTGCGCCGCGAGCGGCACCAGCGGAAAGCAGTGGAGCATGCGCTTGCCGAGGAGGAAGAGCGGAAATTGCGGCCCCGGCACGTTGGTGACCACCAGGTTGAACATGCGCGTCACCGCCTGCAGCCGGGAGGCTTGCGCGAGCAGCGTCGGCGGCGCGAAGTCCCCGAGCCGCGAGAGCGCGTGCGCGCCCATCGCCGTGCCGTTCTCCTTCACGCCCTTCATCGCCTCGCGCACTTTGCGCAACCGCTCGGTGGCGCTCGCCTCGGTCACGGGCAGCGGGCAGAAGACCGCGGAGACCTGGTTGCCGAAGGTCCCGCGCGCGGTCTCGGCCCGCATGCTCACCGGCACCAGCACCCGCAGATCGGCGGACGGCGTCTCGCCGCGCGAGAGCAGCCACGAGCGCAGCGCGCCCGCCACCGTCGCGAGAACCACGTCGTTGACGGTCCCGCCCAGCGACGCGCGCACCTGCTTCACCTCGGCGAGCGAGAGCTCGACCATCTCGAAGCGCCGGTGCGGCCCGATGGGAACGTTGAGCGGCGAGGGCGGTGCCATCCCCATCGAGACCACGCCCAGCAGCGGCTTCAGTCCCGAGAAGAGCTGTCCGAGAAGCTTGGCCGCCTCGCTGTTCGGCTCGAGCGCCTCGCGCGCCATGCGCAGCGGATGCGAGAACTGCTGCTTGACCGACTCCACAAATAGATCTGACGCGGGCGGCGCCTTGCGCGGCGTCCACTCGGCGGGCGCGTCGGGCGGGGCGCTGGAGGGCTCGACGTCCATCAAGAGCGTCGCGAGGTCGACGCCCGACACGCCGTCGAGCATCGCGTGGTGCGTCTTGGAGACGATGGCGAAGCGGGACGTATCCAGCCCCTCGACCAGCCACATCTCCCAGAGCGGCTTGTCGCGATCGAGCCGCTGCGAGAAGAGCCGGCCCGCCAGCTTCTTCAGCTCCGCATCGCCGCCCGGCGCGGGCAGCGCGGTGTGGCGCACGTGGTACTCGAGATCGAACTGGGTCTCGTCGATCCAGACCGGCCGCCCCACCTTGCCGGGGACGAACATGACGCGCTGGCGGTAGCGCGGGACCGAGGCGAGGCGCGCCTCGATCAGCTTGAGGAAGTCGCGATAGGGCGGCGGCGGCCCCTCGAAGACGGCCACCGCGCCGACGTGCATGTGCGCGCTGCGGTCTTCCAACTCGAGGAAGAGCGAGTCCAGAGTGCTCAACCGCTCGTGCCAGGTCGGCATGTCCGCAGCATAGATCGTTGCGCGAAGGCGCGTCCCGGTGCATTGAAGGGCCTTCGATATGCCAATGCCGATGACGCTGACGCAGAAGATCCTCGCCGCGCACGCGCGCAATCTGCCGCGTCCGTGGGTGCAGGCGGGCGACGTGCTGCAAGTCGCCGTCGACTGGACCATCGCCAGCGAACTGGCCTGGAACGGGATGGAGCGGACCTATCAGCTCCTCGGGCGGCCGAAGCTCTTCGACAAGGAGAAGTTTTTCCTCGCCGTCGATCACACCGTCGATCCGGTCACGCTCGCCACCGACAAGCGCGCGCAGAAGCTGGTGCAGCTCTCGCAGAACTTCGCGCGCGAGAGCGGGATCAAGCACTTCTACGACTCGAACCAGACCATCCTGCACACGCGCTTCTACCGGGACCTGGTGCGCCCCGGCGATCTGGTGCTGGGCGCGGACAGCCACACCTCCTCGCACGGCGGACTCGGCGCCATCGCCATCGGCCTCGGCGGCGCGGACATCGTGGTGGCGATGGTGCTCGGCTCCTCGTGGATCCAGGTGCCCGAGGCGATCGCGGTCGAGTACACCGGCCGCCTGCCGTTCGGACTCGGCGGCAAGGACGTCATCCTGCGCACGCTCGGGATGCTGGGCCGCAATACGGTGGCGATGGAGCGCTCGGTCGAGTACCGCGGCGAGGGCGTGCGGCAGCTCTCCACCGATTCGCGCTTCGCCATCGCCAACATGACGGCGGAGTTCGGCGGGCTCAACGGGATCTTCGAAGCGGACGAGACCACCGCGGCCTGGATCGCGGGCCGCAGCGACCAGGACGACGCGAAAGCGCTGCAGCCCGTGCAGACCTTCCGCGCCGATCCGGACGCGCTGTATGCGCAGAGGTTCGAGGTCAAACTCTCGGACCTGGAGCCGCAAGTCGCGCTGCCCTTCTCGCCCGACAAGACGGTGGGCGTGACGCAGGCGGCGGGCACGGAGCTGCAGGGCCTCTTCATCGGCGCCTGCACGACGACCGAGGAGGAGCTGGTGCTGGCCGCGCTGGTGCTGGAGGCGGCGGGCGTCGAGCGCGCCGGAAACGATCACCAGATCGTCGTGCCTGGCGATCTCGCCATCCAGGAGAATCTGCGTCGCGCCGGGCTCTGGCAGATCTACGAGCGCGCGGGGTTCCGCGTCGATCCGCCCGGCTGCTCGATGTGCCTGGGCGTCGCCTCGCGCAAGGCCGGCAAGGGAGAGAAGTGGCTCTCCTCGCAGAACCGGAATTTCGAGAACCGGATGGGCGACGGCTCGCTCGCGCATTTGTCGAGCGCGGCCACGGTGGCGGCGAGCGCGGCGTCGATGAAGATCAGCGACCCGCGGCCGCTGCTCGCGCGCGTCGATCAGGATCGCTACCGGCGCATCCTCGGCGAGCGCAAGCCGCGGCGCACG
>WNFM01351948.1_pt4 | contig 38909 bp, 28 predicted proteins | sample 5400271 | NCBI WGS metagenome assembly WNFM01 (sample SAMN13153352, study PRJNA577476) | soil metagenome | isolation source: 60 cm saprolite on Douglas fir-dominated hillslope | place: USA:California | collected 2013-09-17
CCCGGCGGACCGCGGGAGCGCGTGGGTGAAGTCGCGCCCCCCGAGACGTCGCTGCGCGACGCCACCGCCGCTCCGGGCACGCGCTACACGTACAGCGTGACCGCGGTCGACCGCGCCGGGAACGAGAGCCCGCCGTCCGCGCCCGTCCCCGGCGGCCGCCCCTGAGGCCGCGGGTGCTCGGACCGCGACGGGGCGATATCATTTCGATCGAGGCCTGGGAGGGCTAGGACATGCCGCTCTACGAATACGTGTGCGCCTCTTGCGCCGGCAAGTTCGAGCTCTACGTCCGCTCCTGGAGCGAGGAGGTGGCCTGTCCGTCCTGCCAGGGCCGCGACGTCGAGAAGCAGCTCTCGACGTTCGCCTTCGCGGGCGGCGGGCCCGCGCCGAGCGGCGGCGGATGCGGATGTGGGCGCGGCGGCTGCGGCTGCGGCAAGATCCGCCGCGCGGAAGAAGGCGGAGGAACGGAGCGCCGGGAGCGACAACACCGGGAAGGCAAGCTGACCGCACGCGAGCGCGTCGAGCTCCTCCTCGACGAGGGAACGTTCGAGGAGCTGGACATGCTCGTCGAGCATCGATGCCTCGACTTCGGCATGGCCGACCAGAAGGTCCCCGGGGACGGCGTCATCTCCGGCTACGGCAAGGTGGAGGGACGGCTCGTCTACGTCTTCGCCCAGGACTTCACCGTCTTCGGCGGCAGCCTCTCCGAGACGAACGCCCGGAAGATCTGCAAGGTCATGGACCTGGCCATGAAGATGGGCGCGCCCATCGTCGGCTTGAACGACTCCGGCGGAGCGCGCATCCAGGAGGGCGTGGCCTCCCTGGGCGGGTACGCGGACATCTTCCTGCGCAACACCCTCGCCTCGGGCGTGGTGCCTCAGATCTCCGCCATCCTCGGTCCCTGCGCGGGCGGGGCCGTCTACAGCCCCGCCATCACGGATTTCAACGTGATGGTGAAGGACACCGCGTACATGTTCGTGACCGGCCCCGACGTCCTCAAGACCGTCACCCACGAGGAGGTGAGCAAGGAGGACCTCGGAGGGGCCATGACCCACAACGTGCGCTCCGGGGTCGCGCACTTCGCGGTCGACGACGACCGCGCCGGCCTGGCCCTGATCCGCGAGCTCCTCTCCTACATGCCGTCGAACAACACGGAGGAGCCGCCGCGGCAACGCAGCGACGATCCCCCCGACCGCGAGGACGCGGCCCTCGACACGCTCATCCCCATCGAGGCGAACAAGCCCTACGACGTCAAGCGTCTCATCGAAGGCGTGGTGGACGCGGGCCGCTTCCTCGAAGTGCACGCGCACTTCGCGCCCAACATCGTGGTGGGCTTCGCGCGCTTCGCCGGCCAGAGCGTCGGCATCGTGGCCAACCAGCCGGCGGTGCTGGCCGGCTGCCTGGACATCGACGCCAGCGTGAAGGCCGCGCGCTTCGTGCGCTTCTGCGACGCCTTCAACATCCCGCTCGTGACTTTCGAGGACGTGCCCGGGTTCCTGCCCGGCACGGCCCAGGAGTTCGGCGGGATCATCCGCCACGGGGCCAAGCTCCTCTACGCCTTCGCGGAGGCCACGGTGCCGAAGATCACCGTCATCACGCGCAAGGCCTACGGGGGCGCCTATTGCGTGATGTCGTCCAAGCACATCCGGACCGACCTCAACTTCGCCTATCCCACCGCGGAGATCGCGGTGATGGGGCCGGAGGGCGCGGTCAACGTCCTCTACCGCCGCGAGCTGGCGCGGGCGGACGATCCCGAGGCCCTCCGCCAGGAGAGGGTCGAGGAGTTCCGCGAGACGTTCGCGAACCCCTACGTGGCCGCGGAGCGTGGGTTCGTGGACGAGGTGATCTTTCCCCGCCAGACCCGGCGCAAGATCGTGGCCGGCCTGGACATGACCCGCAACAAGCGGGACCGCAACCCGCCCCGCAAGCACGGCAACATCCCCCTGTGAGCTCCTTCCGCCGGATCCTCATCGCGAACCGTGGCGAGATCGCGGTGCGCATCGCGCGGGCTTGCCGCGAGCTCGACATCGCATCGGTGGCGGTCTACTCGGAGGCGGACCGGGCCGCCCTGCACGTGCGGATGGCGGACGAGGCCTTCGCCATCGGCCCCGCCCCTTCCCGCGAGAGCTACCTGCGCATCGACCGCATCCTGGAGGTCGCGCGCCGCAGCGGAGCCGACGCCGTGCATCCCGGTTACGGCTTCCTGGCCGAGAACGCGGCGTTCGCGCGCGCCTGCGAAGAGGCCGGGATCGTGTTCATCGGTCCCCGCAGCGAGACGATCGCGCTCCTGGGGGAGAAGACCTCGGCGCGACGGCTGGCCGTGGAGGCCGGCGTCCCGGTGGTGCCGGGAACGCTCGCGCCCTTGGACGACCTCGACCTCCTGCGCGGCGAGGCCGAACGCATCGGGCTGCCCGTCATGATCAAGGCCGCGGCCGGCGGCGGGGGCAAGGGCTTGCGCCTCGTCCGCGACGCGTCCCTCCTGGCCGCGGCGGCCGAGCGCGCCCGATCCGAGGCGCTCTCCGCTTTCGGCGACGGGCGGCTGTACCTGGAGAAGGCGCTGGACCGGCCGCATCACATCGAGATCCAGGTCCTGGCCGATCACCACGGGCACACCGTGCACCTCTTCGAGCGGGAGTGCTCGATCCAGCGCCGCCACCAGAAGGTGATCGAGGAGAGCCCGTCGCCGTTCGTGACCGAGGAGCTGCGCGCGCACATGGGCGCCTTGGCCGTGGCCTTGGCCCAGCGGGCCGGCTACCGCAACGCGGGGACGCTGGAGTTCCTGGTCGATGCGGCCGGTCATCCGTACTTCCTGGAGATGAACACGCGGTTGCAGGTCGAGCATCCCGTGACGGAGATGGTCACCGGGCTCGACCTCGTGAAGCTGCAGATCCGGGTCGCGCAGGGCGAGCCGCTGCCCTTCGCCCAGGCCGACCTGCACCAGCGGGGCCACGCCATCGAGTGCCGCGTCTATGCGGAAGACCCCGCCCAGGGCTTCCTCCCCAGCCCGGGACGGATCGTGGCCTTGCGCCCGCCCGCCGGTCCCGGCCTGCGCGACGACAGCGGCGTGTACGAAGGCGGCGAGGTCTCGATCCACTACGATCCGCTCATCTCCAAGCTCGTGGCCTGGGGCAGCGACCGCGCGGAAGCCATCGCCCGGATGCGCCGCGCGGTGTCCGAATACGCGGTGCTCGGGATCACCACCACCCTGCCGTTCTTCGAGCGCGTGCTGCGGCATCCCGCGTTCCTGGCCGGGGACATCGACACCGGCTTCATCGAGCGCCACCTCGACCAGCTGCGCGCCGCGCCCTCGGACGAGGACCGGGACATGGCCGTGGTGGCCGCCGCCGTGCGAGCGCTGCGCGACCGGCAATCCGCGCGGGCCCCGGCCCCCGTACCCGGGGGCGGCCCTTCGGCCTGGCGCGCCCGCGGCTGGCGCGACCTGGGCCCGGCCCGATGATCTACGACGCCACCGTCGACGGGCACACCATGCGCGCGGAGGTGCGCGCGGGCACCGGAGAAGGCCGCTACACCGTCCGTATCGACGGCCGGCCGCTCGAGGTCGACGTCCGCGACCTGGGTCCGCACACGATGAGCGTGATCGCGTGCGGCCACGCCCACGAGGTCTTTCTCGAGGCGCGGGAGGGGGGCTACCGCGTCCTCCTGCGCGGCCGGGTGCTGGACGTCGGCCTGGTGGAGGCCGCGCGCGGTGCGGGCGCGCCCCTGGCCGCGGCGGGCGGGCCCGCGCGCGTACGGGCGCCGATGCCGGGCAAGCTCGTGCGCGTGCTCGTCCGCGCCGGCCAGGACGTGGGCGCGGGCCAGGGCCTCGTCGTGATGGAAGCCATGAAGATGGAGAACGAGATCCGCGCGCCGCGCGCGGGGCGGGTGAAGGAAGCCCCGGTCGAGGAAGGTCAGGCGGTGGAAACCGGCGCGCTCCTCGTCCTCCTGGAGTGACCCGCCGCTTTCCCCTGGGCCCGCCATGAAACGCCGCTCCCTCGTCCTCGTCGTCCTCGCCGTCGCCCTTGGCGCGGCCCTCCTGCGCGTGCCGGTTTGGACGGCCCAGATGCTTTCCGACCGTCTGGCCCGCGTCTTCCACCGGACCGTCTCGATCGGCGCCGTCCGCTACCACCTGGTGCCCCTGCAGGTGGAGGTGACGGACCTGCGGATCGCCGGCGCCACTCCCGCCGACGAGCCCTTCCTGGAAGTCCCGCGCCTGGCCGTGACCCCGTCCCTCGCCCCGCTCTTCGATCGCCGCCTCGTCCTCACCCGGGTCGTGGTCGAGCGCCCGCGCGTCCGCGTGCGCGCGTTCAAGAGAGGGGGCGACGACCTTCCGCACATCACCTTCGGAGGGCCCGGACGCGAAGTGCAGATCCGGCGCCTCATCGTCGCGGGGGGCGAGCTGGAGCTGGACCACCAGCGCGTGCCCCTCGACCTGGAGCTGCCGGACGTCGGTGGCCGGCTCAACCAGCGGCGACCCGGAGTACTGGCGGGCACGTTCTCCTTCGGACCCGGGCCCGCGCGCTTCGGCTCCGCGCCCCCCCTCTCCCTCAGCACGAAGATGGACCTGGCCCTGGAAGGCCCCAACGTCACCATCGAGTCCGGCACCCTCACGGGCGACCGCACCGACCTCACCTATCGCGGCCGCGTCTCGCTCTCCCCGCACCTCGGCGCGGAGCTGGGCGTGACGGGTGAGGTGGACCTCGCCATCCTCGACCGTCACGTGCTGGCCAGCGACCTCGGAATCGAGGGGCACGGCCAGTTCCGGGGGACGGTGCGCCTCGATCAAGGACGACTGCGCGTGGCCGGCCGCCTGGACGGCACGCGGGGATCGTTCAACGGCGTCGCCGTGCCGCGCTACGCGGGCGAGGTGAGCTGGGACGAGAAGGGCATTCGCGTGCGCGGGCTGGAAGCGTCGCTGCTCGGGGGAACCGGGAAGTTCGAGATCGAGGTGCCGCCGGCGCCGGGCGAAGCGCGCGTGGACGCGCAGCTCGAAGGCATCGACGCGGAGGAGGCGGCCAGCCATCTGTTCGACATCGGCAAGGCCGGCGTGGGGGCGGGGGCGACGGGCGAGGTGTCGGTGCGCTGGCCGCGCGGCCAGCGGCGGGCCCTGAGCGGTCGCGCCGCCCTCGACTTCGCGCCGCGTGCGGACGGACGCACCCCGCTCACCGGCCGCCTGGTGTGGCGCGCCCACGAAGGGGGCCAGTTCGTGGAGGAGGCGCAGCTGCAGACCCCCGGCGCGCAAGCCCATCTCGAGGGGCCCGTCACCATCGACCGGAAGACGGACCTCGAGGTCGAGGCGCGCAGCAACGACCTCGCGGCCACCGACGAGCTTCTCGTGCGCGTCCGGCGCGCACTGGGCGCGCGCGCCGCCGCGCCGGCCGGTCTCAGCGGCGCCGGCGTCTTCCAGGGCCGCTGGCGCGGTCCGCTCGCCGCTCCCGTCTTCGAGGGTCGCTTCACCGGGGAGGACGTGGCCTACCTGGGCGTGCGTTGGGGTCACGCGGAGTGGGTGGGGGCATTCGATGCGCGCGAAGTACGCCCGCATTCCCTCGTCCTGCGCCGGCCCGGCGGCGAGCTCTGGGTGGACGGGCGCGTGCAGACGGGCGACCTCGGCGACGAGGACGGGATCGACGCGCGCGTGCGCATCGTGAACTGGCCCGCGCCCGACCTCGTCAAGGCCCTGGGCTGGGAGGTCGAGGTGCAGGGCCTCGTCTCCGGAGAGGCCACCCTCACCGGCCGGCGCAGCGACGCGCACGGCGCCGTGCACCTCGCGAGCGCCTCCGGCCGCTACTACGGCGTGCCCTACGAGGACCTCGACCTGCGCGCCGCCCTCCACGGCCGCGTCACCGAAGTGACTGCGGGCCGGGCGCGGGTCGGCGGCGGGGGCGTGGATTTCGCGGGCACGGTCACCGACGACGGCATCTATGACGGCCGCGCCCATGCGGAGGACCTCGACGTGGGCGCGCTCGTTCCCGCCACGTCCTCCGCCCTGCGCTGGGGCGGCCGCGTTTCGGGATCCGTCCTGCTGCAGGGCACCCTGGCCCGGCCGCGCGTCGAAGGCGAGCTCAGCGCCGCGCGGTTGTTCCTGGGGGACGAGGGGGTGGGAGCGCTGGAGGGGCGGATCGTCGGCACGGGCGACGGCCGGGTGGCGGTGGACGCGCGCTGTCGGTCGCCGCGCGTGGACCTGGCCGTCCAGGGCAGCGTCGGCGCGGCCTCCCCCTACGAGTCGGACCTGACGCTCACCGCCGAGCAGACGAGCCTCGACCCGTTCGCGCGCGTGGTGGCCGACGTTCCCGCGGCCATCGGCATGGTGGCCTCCGGTGCGCTACGTCCGCGACCTGCTGGTGTCCCTGCCCGAATATCCGGTCAAGAACCGCGCCCCCCTCCACCTGCGCTTCGCGGACGGCGCCCTCGAAGTGCGGCGCCTGGAGCTCTCCGGGGAAGGGACCGACCTCGCCGTGGCCGGCACCGCGGCCCTCCTCGGAGAGGGCGCCCTCGACCTCACGGTGCGCGGCAGCGCCGACCTGCGCGCCCTCTCCCTCGTGAGCACCGAGCTGCGCGGCCGCGGGTCGGCGCGGGTCGAGGTCGCGGTCTCCGGAACGCGCGCGGTGCCCGTCGTGGACGGCACGCTCGACCTCGAGGGAGCGGGCGTGCGTCTGCGCGGCTTCCCCCACGGCGTGGAGGACGTGCGCGGCCGCGTCCTCTTCAGCGGGCACAACGCCCACTTCTCGGGGGTGACGGGCACCGTAGGCGGGGGCCCGGTGGAGCTGGAGGGGCAGGCCGCCTACGCCCGGGGCCGGCTCGCGTCGTTCGATGTCCAGGCCACCGGCCGCGCGATTGCGCTGCGGTATCCCGAAGGTCTGCGCAGCGTCCTCGATGCCGACCTGCGCTACTTCGGCGACGGAGCGCAGCAGTGGCTCACCGGGAAGGTGGCGGTGAAGGACGCGGTCTGGACCCGCCGGTACGACGTGGCTTCGGAGCTGCTCGCGTCCGCCGGGCCCGCGGCGGAGGCCAGCCTCGGGGGCGGCGTGCGCTACGACGTCAAGGTCGACGCGCCCGGCACGCTCAAGATCGACAACAACCTGGCCACGCTCCAGGCGCGCGCCGATCTGACCCTGCAAGGCAGCTACGACGCGCCCGTGGTGCTTGGGCGCGTGGAGATCGACCGCGGGCGCGTCTACTTCCAGGGCAACACGTACACCGTCCGCCGCGGCACGATCGATTTCACCAACCCGCAGAAGATCGATCCCCTTTTCGACGTCGAGGCCGAGACCCGCGTCCAGTCCTACAACGTGACCCTGAAGGTGAACGGCACCCTCGAGCGCGTGTATCCCACCCTCAGCTCGGACCCGCCCTTGAGCACGGTCGGGATCCTCGGTCTCCTGGCCGGTCTGGAAGAAAGCCAGGTGGAGGTCGCGCAACAGGTCCAAGGCCACGTCGACAAGCTGGCCGGCCAGGGCGCGGCCACCCTCGCCGCGGGCAAGCTCTCCGAGCAGATGGGGCTGGAGAAGGGCGCCGCCCGCCTCGGGCTCAATCGCTTCTCCATCGACCCCAACTTCCTGCGCGGGGAAGGCGCCCCCTCGACGGCGCGCATGACGCTGGGCAAGCGCATCACCCCCGACCTCAACGTCGTGTACTCGCAGGACCTGACCGGCAGCGAGGAACGGCTGGTGGCCGTCGAGTACACCCTGTCCGACCGTCTCTCCGTCCTCCTCACGCAATCCCAGACCAGCGGCTACGGATTCGACCTGCGGCTCCGGCGGCAGGCGCGATGAGCGCGCTCGTCCTCGCCGCCGTCCTGGCGGGGACGCCAGCGGCGGCGCCGCCGTCGCCCGGTCCGCCCGTCGTCGCCTCCGTGCGCATCGACGGCGACGCCGTGGACCAGGCGCGTCTGGTCCGCTACCTCGAGGTCAAGCCGGGAGAGCCCCTCGACCCCGAACTCGTGCGGCACGTGGTCGAGCTGATCTACGCGACGGGCGAATACTCGGACGTGGTCGTCGAGACGATGCCGGCGGCGGCGGGCGTCGACGTGGTGTTCCGCCCGGTCAAGGCCCCGCTGCTGGCCGAGGTACGCGTCGAAGGCGACCGCCTGGTCAAGGCGAGCAGCGTCCGCTGGACGGCGCGCCTGCGTGCGCGGGAACCGCTCTGGCCGGCCCGCCTCGATCAGGCCGCGCGGGACATCGCGCTCGCGCTCGCGCAGCGCGGCTATCTCGAGGCGCGCGTGGCCGAGAGCATCCGGCCCGGTCCCGCGGGTACGGATGCGGTGTTCACCATCACCGCCGGACCACGCGTCCGGGTCGGATCGGCGCGCGTGGAAGGCCCGCGCGAGGTGATGGAGGCGCTGCAGCCGGACATCCGCCCCCACCTGGGCGAGCCCTTCCGCCGCGAGCAGAGCCAGGCCGCCGCCCAGCGCATGCGCACGCACCTCGTGGACCGGGGCTACTGGCGCGCCGCCGTCACCGTCGCCGAGGCCTACGATCCGAGCGCGGGCCTCATGGGCCTCGTGTTCCAGGCGGAGCCGGGCCCGCTGATGGACGCGGAGGTGCATGGCCAGGCGGAGGTCCGCCTGCGTGGACGCCTCCGGGATCTCCTGAAGGAGGGCGGCCTCAAGTCGGACGCGGTGGAGGAGGCAAGCGACCTCCTGGAGGAGGATGCGCGGCGGCAGGGCCATCGGCTCGCGCACGTGAGCCATCACGAGGAACAGCGCGGCCCGCGCCTCGTGCTCGTTTACGAGGTGGAGGAGGGGCCGCGGACGCACGTCGCCTCCGTAAGCGTGGAGGGCCCGGGGACGGAGGGGCTCGAGACCGCGTTGAAGACGCGCCCGGGGGAGCCGCTGGTCGACGCGACGGTGGCGGAGGACGCGCGCACGCTGACGCGGGCCCTCGAGGAACGCGGGTATCCGGCCGCCCGCGTGGACGCGGAGGTCCCCGACGGCGGAGGCGATCTGCCCGTGGTCTTCCGCGCGCGCGCCGGCCCCGGCACCCGCGTCACGTCGCTGCGCGTGGAGAGCGCGCAGGCGCTGCCCGAGGAGAGCGCGCCACGGGAGCTCCGGCTCCGGGAGGGCGGGCCCTACCGCGTGGCCGACCTCGCGCGCGACCGGGACACGGTCCTCTCTGCCTACCGCAACTCCGGCTTCCTGCAGGCGGAGGTCACTCCGGAGGTCACGTTCTCCGAGGATCGCGCGGGGGCCGCGGTCGTCCTCCGGGTCACGCCGGGCGCGCCCACCACCGTGGACCACGTCGTCATCACCGGCCTCGAGTCCACCAAGGAGGCGGTGGTGCGCCGGGAGCTCGCGGTGAAGGAGGGGGAGCCCCTGGCCCTCGACCGTGTGCTCGAATCACAGCGCCGCCTCGGCGCCCTCGGCCTTTTCAACCGCGTGACCATCACCGAGATGGACCCCGAGTCTCCCCTGCGCCGCAGCGTCGTCGTGCGCGCGGACGAGGCGCCGCTCACGTCCGTCTCCTACGGCCTGGGTTACTCCGAGAACGAGAAGCTCCGCGGGAGCGCGGAGGTCACGCGGCGCAACCTCTTCGGAATGGACCGCCGCCTCTCCGTGTTCGCGCGCGCGAGCTTTCTCGGCTTCCGCATGCTCGGCACCTTCCGCGAGCCGTACTTCCTGGGGCGCAAGCAGGAGCTGTTCGTCACCGCGTTCCGGGAGGAAGAGGAACGCGTCGCCTTCAGCTTCATCCGCACGGGCCTGACCTTGCAGACCGCGCGCACGCTCTCGCGCAGCTGGAGCCTGATCCTGCGCGAGACGTACGAGGAGACGCGTACGTTCAAGACCAACGAGGACTGCCTGACCTTCGGCCGCGAGTTCTGCCCGGGCACGATCTCCGGCCCCTCGGCATCGGTGGTACACGACACGCGCGACGATCCGCTGGACCCGCGCCGCGGCCACTTCCTCCTCACCGACACCCTGCTGTCCCATCGCTTGCTGGGCGGCAACACCCTGGTGAAGGGGTTCGTGCAGGCCGCGACCTACCAGCTCCTCACCGCGGACACCCTGGTGGCCCTCTCCGCGCGGGTGGGGCTGGCGCGCACCTTCGGGGAGGAGCAGCTCCTCGTGCCCAAGCCGGACCGCTTCTTTGCCGGCGGCGACTACTCGCTGCGGGGGTTCGGGGTGGACGAAGTGAGGCCGGACGGCGGCAACGCGCTCCTCGTCGGGGGGATCGAGCTGCGCCGCCACCTGGCGGGTGCGTTCTGGGCGGCGGCTTTTGCCGAGACGGGCAACGTCTATCCTCTCGTCTCCGACCTGTCCCTGGGCGACCTGCGCTATACCGCCGGCCTCGGCCTGCGCTACAAGAGCGCGGTGGGGCCGCTGCGGTTCGACTGGGGGTACAAGCTCGACCGCCGGCCGGGCGAGAAACCGTACCACCTCCACTTCACGATCGGCCATGCGTTTTGAGCTCGCGGCCGTCCTCCTTCTCCTCGCCACCCCCGGGCGGGCGGGCGTGGTGGAGCGGATCCTGGCCGTGGTCGACGGCCGTCCGGTGCTTCTCTCCGAAGTCGCGGTCTTCGAGAGGGTGCGCGGCGAGACGCAGCGGCAGGCCCTCGAGGGTCTCATCGACGAGCAGCTCATGTACCGGGAGGCGGCCCGGCTGCCTCAGGCCTCGCTGACCGCGGAGGAGCAGCAGCGGGCCTTCGCGAGCCTGCGCGCGCAGCTGCCCTCGGCGAGCGCGGACGAAGAGGAGCAGCTCCGCCGTCTTTCGCACCGCCAGGCCGCCATCCTCAAGTACGTGGGCTTCCGGTTCCGGCCACAGGTGCGCGTCAGCGCAGAGGCGGTGCGCGCGGCCTACGAAGCGGAAGGACGAGGGGAAGAAGGCTCGTTCGAGGAAGCGGCCCCCGTGATTCGCGCCCGCCTGGCCGAGGAAGACCTGTCGCGGCGGATCGAGGGCTGGGTGAAGGAGCTGCGGAAGGTCGCCGAGATCCGCTACAACACGGTGTCGCCGGAAGCGGCCGCCGGCGCGTCGTAGGCCCCGCGCCAGTCGTTGATCCGGATCCGCGCCAGGTCCACGAAGGCGACGGCCCCCTTGAAGGTGTCCACGCGCGTGGCCTCGTCGTTGCGCCAGGTGACGGGCAGCTCCGCGATGCGGCAGCCGTGGCGCCGGGCGACGAAGAGGGCCTCGACGTCGAAGGAGAACCCGTCGAGCCGGGCGGGCGCGAAGGCCTTCGCCGCCGCTTCCGCGGTGAAGAGCTTGAAGCCGCATTGGGTATCGTGCAGCCCGGGCAGGGCCACGACGCGCACGCAGAAATTGAAGAGGCGGCCCATGTTCTCGCGATACCAGGGCTGGCGCACCTCGATGTTCGACTCGGGCAGGGCGCGCGAGGCGATCACCACGTCGTAGCCCTCGTCCATCTTCGCCATCAGCCGGTCGAGCTCCTCGATCGGGGTCGAGAGGTCCGCGTCCGTCATCAGGCGGCGGCCGCCGCGTGCCTGCAGCATGCCGCGGCGCACGGAATACCCTTTGCCGCGATTCCCTTCGTTGCGCAGCACGGTGACTCCCGCCGCCGCCGCCCGGGCCGCGGTGTCGTCCTCGGAGCCGTCGTCGACGACGACGATCTCGTGGGCGCGCCCGGCCAGGTGGCGCTGGATCTTCTCCAGCGTCGGAGGCAGCCGTCGCCCCTCGTTGTAGGCGGGAATGACGACCGAGAGGAGCGGCGCGCTCAACGCGGGACTCTGGCCAATGGCTCGAAGAGCCCTTCGAGGCCCAGCCGGACCTCGGCCAGGCCGAGGCTGCGCGCGCCCCCGCGCACTTCTTCCATGAAATAGCCGAGAAGTCCGCCCTCGTCCGTCCGATCCGCCTGCAGGGCGGCCAGCGCCTGCGACTTGCCCGCCTCCACCGCGCGCAGGAACCCCGCCAGCGTCTCCGTCGTCTCCGCGAGTTGATGATGGCGGCGGAGGTGGACCGCGGCCAGCTCGCCGATCGTCTCCCGGAGGTACGGCGACGCGTGCAGGCGGCGCAGGAACGCCTCCAGCTCCGCCTCCTCACGCCGCCCCGGATCGATGGGCACGACCACGCCCTCCGGGAACTCCTCGTCGGCGGCGCTGCCCGCGCTCACGAGCACGGGCCGGCCCACGCCCAGGGCGCGCACGACCGCGCCCGACATCTCGCCGTGGGAGGGGAAGCGCAGGGCCAGCACGGCGTCGGCGGCGGCGAGGTGCCGCTCGAAATCGACCAGAGGCAGGCGGCCGGTCACGCGCAGCCCGTCGCCGAGCCCCGAGTCCTTCGCCCAGGCCGCCAGCGGCAAGCGGGGATCGCTCGCGCCCGCGACCACCAGGATCGCTTCCGGATGATCGGCCCGCAGGCGCGCCATCACGCGCACGGCGACCTCGAGGCGCTTGCTCACGGTGGCCAGGCCGGGCGCGGTGACCACGAACGCGTCCGCGGGCAGACCCAATCGGGCCCGGCTGTCCGCGCGCGAGGGGGGAGGATCGATCGGCAGCGAAAGGTGGTGGGGCAGATGCAGACGGGGCCGGCCGGGCAGGCGCCGGGCGACGCGCGCCGCCGTCTGCGCGCTCAGCGTGACCACGCCCAGGCTTCCTTCGAGCACGCGATCGTTGAGAGGGAAGAGCGCGGGGAGCAGGTCGCCCCCGAGGTCGCGCGCCACCTGGCGGCCGACGAAGGTCCCTGTCTCGCCGTAGGCGCGGCGCATCTCGCGCAGGTAGGCGGAGACGTCGCCACGCTCGACCGTCTCGCACAGGACGAGGTGATGCAGGCTCCAATCGTGGAGCACGACCACTCCGGGGCGCGCCCGCGCGGCCCTATAGACGAACGCGTGAGCCGGCGAGTTGCCGATGTGATAGAGGTGGAGGTCCGCCTCCGGGCTCTCCGCGCTCGCGCGCACGCGCACGACGGCGCGCAGGGCGGGGTCGGTCGCCTCGGGATCGTCGGTGACCGCCTCCACGTCGAAGAGGCGGGCCAGGGCGGGCAGGCCCTCCGCCACGTAGTCGGCAATCCCCGACGAGGACGGAGGCAGGGGACTCCACACGGCGAGCCTAGTCATTCATCGACCCCCCACCCCATCCCTCAACGGATCGACTCCGTCAGGCGGTCGATCACCGCGTCCCAGGAGATGTCCGCCACGCGCGCCCGGCCCACTTCGCCCATCTCCCTCAGGCGTGCTTCCGGCCAGGACCATAGGGTGTCGATGCCGGCGGCGATCGCTTCGGGGGTCGGCTCCGCGATCACCCCCGTCTCGCCCGCGGTGACGAACTCGAGGACGCCGCCGGCATCGGAGGTCGTCACCACCGGTTTGCCGGAGAGGAACGACTCCACCGTCACGTAGCCGTAGTCCTCGTTGAGCGGCGCGTAGTACGCGGCGCGGGCCCCGGCGTAGAGCGCGATCAGCTCGTCGGCGGAGACGAAGCCCAGCAGCTCGACGCGGTCGGCCACGCCCAGGCCCTCGATCTGCTTGCGGAGCTCCCCGGCCAACGGACCCGTTCCCGCGATCTTGAGCTTGGCCCCGCTGCGGACGCGCTGCATGGCGTCGACGGCGAGGTCGAGGCGCTTGAGCCGGTCCAGGCGCCCGGCATAGAAGAGGTAATCGCCGTAGCCCTCCGTGCGATACCGCCCCAGGTGATGGGGCGGCGGATAGAGCGACTCGCCGTGGAGGCCGTTGTACTTCCGCAGCCGCTCGGCCACGTTGCGCGAGATCGTGTACACGGCCCGGCACTCCGCCAGCGCCGCCGTGTCCATGGCCTGGATGGCGTCGCGCACCTGGACGTCCTCCGGGGTGTCCCGGAAGGAGCAGTAGGGCGTGCCGAAAAGGTCGTAGGCCTCCCGATGCTGGTGAAAGAGCCAGGCCACCTTGCGCGGGTGGCGCACGAGGAAGCTCGGGAACTTGGTCGGGATGACGAGGTCCACCGCCGTGCCCCCGCTCTCCGTCACGTCCACCAGCCGCCAGGCCAGCGCCTGCCGGACCAGCTCGGAGACGGGATACCACTTGAAGGGAAGAGCGGCCACGTCGGCGCGGAACCCGCGCCGCTCCAGGTTCGTGCGCAGCTCCGAGACCAGGATCTCCGCTCCGCCCGTGATGAACGGCGCCTGGGCGGCGCACACCAGGACCGTCTTCATCTCGCGGCGAGCCGCTCCTCGAGCTGCCGCATCCGGTCCCGCAGCTCGCGCAGATCGCGCTCCAGGCCCAGCCGCCCGCGCTCCGCCTCCCCCAGCACGAGGTCGATGCGCCGGACGAGGTCGTGGACGTGGGTGACGAGCTCCTCCTGGACGATGAGGTGGCGCTCGTCGATCTCGCCCATGTGGCGGCCGTGCAGCCCGAGCACGTCGTCGTAATGCCGGTGCGTGGCCGTGAGGCGCGCGTCGATGTAGTCGAGAAGCGCGTTGTCGAACTGCACCTGGCGGGAGTTGAACGACTCCTGCGCGTCGAGGACGCGGGCCAGGACCCGCCCGAGTCCCCGCGCGAGCAGGCGCCGCCATCCTCCGCCGCCCAGGGCCTCGCGCACCCGCCATCCCGCGTTGAGGGCGGCGTTGTCCGGCCGCGCCGTCGCGTCGATCGGGGCTGGGGCGCGATCGGATGGCATGGCGCCGGGCACGGCGACCGCCCGCGCCGCGGGGAGCACCGCCGGCCGCTCGTGCAGCGCCCGCGCGCGAACGGCCTCGCGCACGCGGCGCAGCTCTTCCGCGACCTCCCGACGATCGGTCATCGCTCTCCGCGCCGCATGTCGGCGATTCTAACCGCGGGCCGCCGCCGCGGCCGTGGCGGGCTTGCGCGCGAGAGCGAAGAGGCTGGCTCCGAGGGGAAGGGAGAGGTGCCGCACCAGCCGCGCCTCGACGGCAAGGAGGTTTCGGAACGTCCATTCCATCGGCGCGGGCAGGAACCCCACGTCCGAGCCGTGGCGGTGGAGGATCCGGTCGAGCGTGCGGCGGCCCGCGATGACGGGAAAGAGCAGCGTGTTGGCGTAGGTGAGGCGGGCCACCTCGAGGCCCTCACCCTCCAGCAGCCGGCGCACCTCGCCCCGCGTGTAGCGATGACGGGAGTGCACGGCCTCGTCGTGGGCGCCCCACAGCATCTTCAGGGCGGGGACGCGCAGGAGAAGGAGGCCGCCCGACCTCATCACGCGCACGATCTCGCGCACGGCCACGCGGTCGTCCTCGACCCAGCGATGGTAGAGGACGTCGAAGGACGTCACCGCGTCGAAGCTCCCGTCCGGGAAGGGAAGGGACAGGAGGCTTCCGCGGGCGGCGGCCACGCCGCGGCTGCGGCAGAAGCGCAGGGCCTCGTCCGAGAGGTCGACGCCCACCGTGCGGCCGAAGCGGCGGAAATGGGCGAGGTTGTTGCCGGTCCCGCAGCCGGCGTCCAGGATGCGCCGGCCCTCCGCCGCCCCCTCCGGCCACTCGGCGGCGAGCAGGGAGAGGCTGATGGCACGCATCCCGGCGTACCACCACTGCGTCTCCTCCGCCTCGTACATACGGGCGTACTCCTCGACGTTCATGGCGCGTCCTCGCGGGGCACGAGACGCACCGCGTCCACCAGCGCTCGGCCGTCCGGCGAGACCTCCAGCACGAGCTCGTTGGGGCCGCGGCGGAGCCAGACGCCGTCCGCGGTCGCGCCCAGTTCGGTGAACCGGTCGGTGAGCGGAGCCCACGCGAGAGGGCGGCCATTCAGGATCAGACGAAGACTTCCCGACCCCTGCGCGTGCACGCGCACGTCGGCCGGCCGCGCGTCCACCACGGGCAGGAAGAGCCGTGCCCGTCCCTCGACCTCACGGCAGACCACGGGCCCGCAGGGATGCCGTACGCTCCATCCCCCGCCCAGCCAGGCCTCGGTGTCGCGATCGCCGACGTCGATGCGCGTGGGGCCCCCGGCCAGCACGTCCTGGCCGCCGATGAGGTCGTAACGCGCGGCCGGCAGGTCCCGGCCCGCCGCGAAGATCCAGTTGGCGGGCCAGGCGGTGGGCGCGCCCGCCATCTCGGCCAAGAGCCGGGCGCTGTTCTCGGCCACGGCGGGGAACGAGACGGTGTCGTCGCGGGGGATGAGCTCGGCGCGGTACTGCGCCATCAGGAGGAGGTTCCAGGCGACGAGGACCGCGCCGGCAAGGGCCGCGACCCGCAGCGGTCGGCGCTCCGCGGTCGTGCGCAGGAGGTCGAGGATCGTGGCCAGACCGAGGGCGAAGAGGGGCAGGGCGGGAAGGAAGCGCGCGTTGCCCAGCCCGCCGCTCCACCACGGACGCAGGCTGGCGCTGACGAGGGCCAGGGTGCCGAGTGCGCTGAGCGCGCCCACGGCATCGCGGTGACCGCGCCCCGCGCGCAGGGCCAGGCCGCCGACCGCGATGGTGAGCAGCGGCGCCCAGAAGAGGAGGCCATGCCGCGAGGAGAAGAGGCTGTCGAGCAGCGCGGGGCGGCCGAGGGCGGGATGGGCGCCTGCCCCCACTTCGGCGGCGAGGGTCAGACCGGCCAGGACCATGCCGAAGACGGTCCCGCGCGCGATCGCCGCCGTGCGCTCGCGACCCACGCCATGCGACCAGGCGCGAGCGAGCAGGGTGCCCCCGACCAGGGTGAGGGCCGTGAGATCCGGCTCCGCGACCTCGTGCCATACGAGCCCGGTGCCGTACAGGGCGAGGATGGCGGTGGCGACGCTGACCGACGCGAGGCCCGCCGTGCGCAAGTCGCGCTCCAGGATCGCGAGAGCGGCACTGATCGCAAGAATGCTCGCCACCCCCGCCAGAGGCGGGGCGGGGGCGCGCCCCGTGGTCAGGAAGGCCAGCGGGGGCAGCGTCACTGCGGCGAGCAGGGTCGCGGTTCGCCCGTCCAAGCGCGACGTCACCGCGCCTCCGCCTCCGGCGCGCGCGCGGGCGCCTCTCGCGCGGCCAGGGCCGCCTCCGCCCGCCGCGCGGCCTCGATCCCGAGGCCGAACGATCCGCTGATCGTCCGGTCATGGGGATGGAGCTGGCAAGAGTCGGTGAGGAACAGGTTCGGGACCGGCGTCTGGATCGAAGGCGTGGTCGTCCGATAGTCGGTCAGGCAGATGGGCTGCGCGTACCGATCGCGGAAGACGGCCGAGAAGGTCACCCATCGCCGGTCGAACGCGGGGTTGATGAGGGCCAGCGCGTCCGTGTACGCGCGCAACACCTCGTCGTCCGTCTGCGCGTACCGTGGATCGTCGGCGGAGAGGTACTGGGGGACGTAGAGGATGTGGTCTCCGCCCAGCTCGGGCAACGGGTTGAGGTTCGTGTACTCGATCATGCCCGCGAAGGGCACGCGCGGATCGTGCGCATTCACCCAGAAGAACGGGGTCACCTGCTCGCGCAGCCGGAGGAAGAGGCAGAAGATGCCGATGGTCGGGATGCGTTCGAGGGCGCGCATGTACGCGCCATCGAGGCCCTGGGCGAGGGCACGGAAGCGGGACGTGGTGACGGTGGAGATGACCGCATCCGCGGGCAGGGTCTCGCCCCCGACGCGCACTCCGGTGGCCTGCCCGCCCTGGATCCGGATCTGCTCGACGGGAGCGCTCAGGACGATGCGCCCGCCTCGACGGCGGAAGTCTTCGCCCAGCGCTTCGATCACCGTCGTGCTGCCGCCCTCGATGTACCCGAGATCCTCGCGCCAGGGGGACGTGCGCGACCGCGAGAGGCGCACCATGCGTGCCCAGATCCAGGCCGCGCTGACCTCGTCCGCGTGCTCGGAGAACTTGAACCGCATGAGCGGCTCCCAGATGACGCGATAGCTGCGCTCGCCGAACATCCGTCGCAGCCAGGCCGTCGCCTTCAGGGGGGCGAGGTCCTCCTCGCGCATCCGCTGGGCCCGCTTCACCGCCGCTCCCGCGCGGATGCGGTCGTGCAGCGGCAGGGCCCGGAACATCAGCAGCTCGACGGGAGTGAGGAACGGATAGAGCCGGCCGTCGACGAAATACGCCATGCGCGAGTCGCGCCAGTGCAGCTTGTGCGACAGGCCAAGCTCGTCGAGGGTCGCGACGAGATGGTCGTCGCCCTTGCAGATGAAGTGGTAGTAACGCTCGATGCGGACGCCCTGGACGTCGAAGGCGCTGGCCAGCCCGCCCAGCACGGGCGCGCTCTCCAGCAGCGTGACCTCCGCGCCCGACTTCACGAGGTCGTGGGCGGCCTTGATGCCGGCGGGGCCGCCGCCGATCACGATCGCGCGCCGGGTCATCGGGCCTGGAAACCCCGCGGCGCCTCGGGCGCTCCGGAACGGACGAGCGCGAAGGCCTCGACGCACACGGAGCCGGAGTCGGGGACGAGCACGAGGTCGTTGAGCTCGCGATGCCAGAAGGCCGCGGGCAGCGGGAGGCTCCCGGCCGTCCCCGCGCGATCGACGTGCAGGGTGCCGGCCTCGTGCCCATTCACGCGCAGGCGCACGTCGCGCGGGTCCACGCTCGTGGCGGCCAGGGTCAGGGCCAGGTCCTCCGGCACGTCCAGCGGGACGAGGACGCGCGCGGGGCCCGTCGCCGCGCGGCACGTCCGGCCGCCCGTCTCCTGCCTTTCGCCCCAACCTTCGGCGAGCAGCGCCGCGTCGCCACCGCCGACGTCGATGCGGCCACCGAGGTTGTTCTGGCGGTAGAAGAGATACCGGCCCACGGCGCCATCGTACCGTCGCGGCGAGAGGTCCTGCTGCCAGGCGAAGAGCCAGCTCGCGGGCCAGGTGGGCGGGCTTCCGGCGACGTCGGCCAGCGCGCGCGCCGTGCCCCCGACGAGCCGCGGGAACGCCGCGCGATCGGGAGCAGCCTCCCCCCGCGCGACCTGCGTGATCAAGCCGAGGTTCCAGACCATCGCGGGCACGAGGGCGGCCCCGACCGCGAGCTGCGGATGATGGGCAAGGGTGCGCCGCGCCCACTCCAGGCTTCCCGCGACACCCAGGGCCAGCAGGGGGAGCAGGCTGTCGAACCTCCGGTTCGAAAAGGACCCGCCCGCCCACCAGTCGCCGGAGCACATGTTCACGTAGGTCATGGCCACGAGCGGCGGCAGCAGCGGCCAGGCCAGCGGTGCCCTCCGGCGCAGCAGCCAGAAGTAGCCGAGGTAGCCGGCCCAGAAGACCGGAGTCCAGGACAGCAGGCCGTGGCGCGTGGAGAACAGGGTCTGAAGGACGTACGGATGATCGAGCCGCAGGAAGTCCGCGCCGTGCGGCGGATAGCGCAGCAGCCACTCGCCGTAGATCGCCTTCCAGGCCGCCATCTGCGGGAAGGCGCCGATCAGGGCGGCCAAGCCGACGAGAGCCGCGCGCCGGCATCCCTCCCGGGCCTCGCGTCCGCCCCGCCCCATCGCCATCAGCGCATCCCATGCGGGGAGGAGGAGGAGGAGCGCGTTCTGCCAACGCAGGCACATGGCGAAGCCGGCGGCCAGGCCGAGCGCCAGCGCCGGCGTGACGGTGGGCCGGGCCCGCTGCCGGTCCCACAGCCAGACGACGAGGGCGGCAGAGGCGGCGGAAGCGGCATGCGACATGGTGGGCTGTTGCACCATGTACCAGTGCAGGAAGGTCGCCCACCAGGCGAGCAGTGCGCCCAGGAGCGCGGTGTCGTGGGGAAAGTGCCGTCGCAGCAGGTCGTGGATGAGGAGCACGGCCACGAAGCCGTAGAGCAGGCTGCCCAGGGCGACGGCGTTGACGTGCTCGGGGCCGTACCCACTGAGATCCACGTCGCGGCCCAGCGCGCGCTCCGCCCGGGCCACGGCTTCGCCGGCCGCGAAGAAGGGGATCCAGGCCAGGCCGGGGCCGACGGAGAAGATGGACCGGCGGAGTCCCGTGCGCGTCGGCACCTTCAGGTCGGCGCGGTCGATCATCTCGTAGTGCGTGTACTCGTTCGTGAAGTCGAGGTCGGCGTCCTTCATCAGCGACCGCACGTAGACGTAGTAGCTCACCCCGTCGCCGGCAATACGCCCGCCCCCCACGTGGAACTGCACGACGGACAGGAGGAGCAGCGCCACCAGCACCGGCGGCGCGCCCCGTGTCGATCGGGGGCCGGGCCCCATCCAGGCGCGAAGCGCGAGCGTGGCCCCGATGGCGGCGGCGAGGAGGCCCGCGACGAGCAGGCCCTTCGGCCGGCCGGTGACGACGACCGCGGCCAGGCTGGCGGTCAGGGCGCCCGCGACGAGGGTGAGCAGGGCACGGCCGCGCGTCATCGGCGCTCCTCCCGGCACAGCTCCTCGTAGAGGGCGAGCGTCCGGTCGACGAGCACGCTGCACGCGAACGCGTCGCGCACGCGCCGACGGCCGGCCGTCCCCATCGCCTCGCGCCGCGGCCGGTCCTGGGCGAGCTCTCCCAGCGCGGCGGCCAGGCCGGGGCGGTCGGCGGGCACGACGAGGAGCCCCGTCACGCCGTGCGTCACCTTGTCCGGGATCCCGCCCGCGCGCGTGGCCACCACCGCGCGGCCGTGCGCCATCGCTTCCAGCGTGACCAGGCTCGACCCTTCGTAGTGCGTGGGGTGCACGAAGAGGTCCGCGCGCTCGTAGAGCGCGTGGAGCAGCGCGTCCTCCACTCTTCCCGTGAAGTGGACGTGCGGCGCGAGCGCGGGCGTGAGGCCGCGGCGCAGGAGTGCGGCCCCGGGTCCCTCGCCCACGATGGCCCAGGCCCAGGTGGCGCCGAGCCGTCCCTGGGCGTGCAGGGCGGCCAGGGCCGCGCGCGCGTCGTCGAAGCCCTTGTACCCCTCGAGGCGGCCCACGGAGAGGAAGACCGGATCCGCGCCGCGTAGCGCGGGCAGCGCCGCTTCCGCGACCGCCGGCGCGTCCGGCGGGGTGAGAGCGGCGATCTCTTCGACGTCGACGCCGTTGGGAAGCACGACGACGCGGGCGGGATCGACGCCCAGGTAGCGGGGCACTTCCGCGCGGGTGGCTTCGTCCGTCGCCACCACGCGATCGGCCAGCCGCGCCGCCTCGCGGGACAGCCGGCGGAGGCGGGTCAGCGCCACGCGCTTGAGCCCGCGCGCCTTGTGCTCCTCGAGGCCCTGCGGGTTCATGACCAGCGGCGCGCGCAGGCTCGCGTCGCCCCGCCGCCGCCGTCCGTAGCCCAGCGCGGTCAGGCCCTGGGCATCGACGATGTCGACCTCGCCCGCGCGCACCATGTCCGCGACCGTCTCCCCGACGCGCGCGGCGAAGGCGGGGTAGTGAAGGGTCCGCGAGACGATGCGGCCGTGCCCGCGGCCCGGATCGCCGTAGGGCACCGTCACCACGCGTCCCGGAAAGGTCGCGGCTCTGGTGGCCGGCCGCGTCACGAGCACGGTCTCCACACCCCGGGCCTGAAGGTGCTTGGCCAGGAGATAGACGGCGCGCTCCATTCCCCCCGGATCGTGCAAGGGGTGCGCGGAGCGGCTCAAGAGCGCCACCCTCAAGCCAGCCGCCGATAGACGGCTTCGTAGCGCGGGACGAGCACACGCGGGGAAAAGGCCTCCGCGCGTGCCCGCGCCGCCTCCCCCAGCCGTCCGCGCAACGCGTGATCGGAGGCGATCCGACCCACGGCGTCGGCCAGGGCCGCGGGCTCCGTGACGAGCAGGCCGGCTTCGCTCTCGCCGAGGATCTCGCGCGTGCCGCCGGTGTCCATCGCCGCCAGCGGCGTGCCCAGGGCGAGCGCCTCCAGGAGCACGCGCGAGAGCGGCTCCGGCCACACCGAGGGGAACACGAGCGCGGTGGCACGGGCGAGAGCGCACAGCACGTCCTCGCGCTCGGCCCAGCCACGGAGGACGAGGGTCACGCCCGCGGCCGTCGCGTCGAACTTCAGCGCGTGGGCCAGGCTGCCTTCGCCCAGGACCACCAGGGGCAGGCCCGTGCGCGCCGCGGCCACGGCCGGGATGAGCAAACGCGCGCCCTTGTTGGCCTCGAGCTTCCCGACGAAGAGGAGGAACCGCTCGGGCAGCGGGAACGAGCACGCGCCCGCCGCCACTGCGCGCGCCTCCGCCGCGTCCACGATGTTGGGGATCACCTGGACACGCGGGATGCCGGCCGCGCGCAGCTCCTCCGCGATGGCGCCGCTCACGGCCAGGGTCGCGCCCGCCCGACGCAGGGCCGCGCGCTTGAGCGCGAGGTCGCCCTGCATGTACGGGATCGCTCCCCAGGAGAGGGGAGCCGGCGCGGGCAGGTGGCCGTCGAGACACCGCGTCATCGCCCCCACGCCGCAGCCCGGGCAGAGCGCGCCGCGGCTGATCCGCGTCGACCAGAAGCACACCGGCCAGTGGTCGCGCACGGTGACGGCCACGCGCTCGGGCCTGTGACCGCCCAGCGCGCCCAGCGCGGAGAGCGAGTGCTGGGCGTGGATGGCGTCCGCCGTCTCCCCGGCCAGCTCGCGCGCGAGGACGCGCGGCACGGAGAGGCGTCGCCGGCCGCGTGCGCTCAACCGCCGGACGCGCAGGCCTTCGAGGTCCTCCGCGCCGGGGCTCGTGGTGAGGACGGTGACCTCGTGGCCGGCCTCGCGGAGGCCGAGGGCGAGCGCCCGCGTGGACCATCCCGCTCCGCCCGCGCGCGGGGGGTAGACCTCGGTGGCCAGCACGACCTTCACGCCGCGATCCGGAGCAGCACGCGCTCGAGCTGCTCGCAATGGCACGCCCAGGAATAGCGCTCGACCACGCGCACGCGGGCGCTCGCGCCCAGCCGCCGGCGCAGCGCGGCGTCGCTCGCGATCTTCGTGATGGCGTCGGCCAGCGCCACGGGATCGCCTTCGCGCGCGTGCAGCCCCTCCTGGCCCTCGCGCACGATCTCCGTGAGCGGCGGGCGGGGGATGGTCACCGTGGGCAGACCCGACGCCATGTACTCGAAGATCTTGAGCGGCGACCAGTAGAAGCCGAGCGCCAGCGCGCGCAGGCGCGCGGGATCATAGGGCGCGACGCCGATGTCTCCGGCGGCGACGATCTCCGGCATCTCCGTGTACGGCCGGCTGCCCAGCCGCCGTCCCCGATATCCCTCTCCCGGCCGGGCGTAGGGTCCGCCCACGAGCAGGAAGTAGAGGTCACCGCGCTCGCGGAGCCGCCTCGCCGCCGCTTCCAGCACGTGCACGCCGTGCCAGGGCCGGAAGCTGCCCGTGAACACGACGGCCAGGGCCCCTTCCGGAACCCCCAGCTCGCGCCGGAGGCCGTCCCGCCGCCGGTCCGGCGAGAACGCGTCGACGTTGGCGCCCCAGGTCACCGTCTCCGTCTTGCCGCGCGCGAACGCCGGGACGATCTCGGGGATGGGCGAGACGAGGGCGGCCGCCTGCCGGCACAGGGACTCGCGATAGCGGCGCATCGGCCGCACGATCAGGGCCGCATCGAGCGCGCGCTTGGCCGAGCGCGGGTGGTCGACGACGGGCGAGTTCACTTCGAGGAGGGAGGGGATCCCTCGTCGCGAGGCGGTGCCGATCCCCTCGCCCCCGAAGTTGTAGTAACGCTCCATGACCACGGCCGGCCGGACCTTTTCCGCGATCGCCTCGACCGCGGGTCGCGCGCGGAAGCGGAAGAGCCGGTGGCGCGGCCGCCAGTCGACCCGATGCCAGACGACACCTGCCTCCTCCTCGCGGGCGGGGCCGCCGTCCGCCGCGATCACGACGTGCACTTCGTGGCCGCGCCGCGCCAGGCCGCGCGCCACCTCGAGGACGTGCACGCTCCCGCCGGTGGCGCCCGGCACCGTCTGGTCGGTGGCCACGTAGAGGATCCTCACGCGCGCTCGCGCGGCACGAGCAGGCCGAAGAAGGGGCCTGTGCGCACGCCGCCGAACAGGACCACGTCGAGCTTGAGGAGCCAGGTCAGGGCCTGGGCCACGCCCATCAGCGCGGCCGAGGGGCGGCGCTGTTCCCCCGCGGGGGCGGCCGGTGAAGGCGCACCGCTGGCCTTCGCCCCGCGCCGGCGCCACTGCTCGAAGAGGCGCAGGCCGAGGTCCTCCACGACCGCCTTGAAGACGACGTTGTAATAGCGGCGCTCCGCCACCTTCAGCCCCGCCCCCGCGCACAGCTCCTCGAAATGCTCGTGACTGCGGATGGCGTTGCGATGGTCGCTCTTGCGCATCGCCTCGCGCTCGTGGTCGATGAGTCCGGCCCGCCCCAGCCGCCGGGCCAGCCGGTTCACCGCGCGCTGGAACGAGGCCAGGCGCGAGGACTCCATGGCGTGCGTGTAGACGAAGAGCCGGCCGCGCGGCCCGAGGGTGCGTCGCGCCTCGAGCAGGACCTCGCGCACGCCCGGCTCGTCGAGGTGCTCGAGCACGTCGAGCGAATACGCGCGCGGGAAGCTGCCCTTGCGGAACGGGAGGCGCCGCAGGTCGCCGAGCACGAGGTCCACCTCGCGCGCCGCGCGGGCGAGGAAGAAGGGCGCGACGTCGAGGCCCGCCGCCCGCCGTCCACCCTGGGCCGCGTAGAGCGCCATCTTGCCCGCGCCGCAGCCCAGGTCGAGCACGGTCTCGCCCGGCGCCGCGCCCAGCATCCGCCGCATCATGTCCGCCTTCACGCGCGCGGAGAGGACGGGCTCCGCCTCCGTGACGTGCAGGCGCTCGTGGAACTCGTGGTCGGCATACTGCGTCACCTCGCCCACCGACGTCCGCGGGACGAGGTCGACCCAGCCTTCCGCCTGCGCCACCGGATAGCGCGCGCCGCAGCACGCGCAGGCGAGGGCCGCGCCCTCGCGCGCGAGCCGTACCTTGTCGGGTCCGCCGCAAGGGCAGGCCGCTCGCGCGGCATAGGGAGCGCACGTCGCCTCGTCGCCGCCCGTGCGCGCGCAGGAGGCGCACCCGCCGGGCTCGAGGCAGACCGGACAGGCGACGGCCTGGAGAAGCGATTCCGAGATCATCGCCCCTCGCGCACGAGACGCTCGCGATCGGTGAAGAACAGCCAGGCCGACCGGCCCAGGTGCCGCGGCACCTGCGTGACCTGGCTGACCGCCACCCGAGGCCATTCGAGACCCTGGCGGTCCATCAGCTTGAGGCCGAACTGCACCATCAGCGAGACGTTCCACCACGCGAAGGCGAGGAGGAGGGCCGCGACCGTGCGCCGACCCATGCGCGTGAGGATGACGGCCAGCAGCGCGGCCAGGCCCCAGGCCAGCAGAGGCGTAGCGGCCACGAATCGCCGCGAGCCGAAGGCGCCGGCCTGGGTCCAGCTGTCGACGGACCCGTTGATCCAGATCTGCAGGAGCAGGGCGACGAGGAGCGCCATCGGCACGGCATCGCCGCCCCGCGCGCGCACCGCGGCGAGCACGAGGCCGCCGGCCGCGAGCAGGAGCAGCGGCGCCCACACGAACAGGCCGTGGGCCGGATCGAACAGCACGGACAGCACGTGCGGGCCGGAGTAGATCATCTTGCGCGCGACCAGGGTCGAGGGCCCCAGCCCGCCGTTGATCGCGCGGTAGGCGAAGAGCTGGGGCACGAAGACGATCACGGCGGAGAGGCCGAGGGTAGCAAGTTGGGCCAGGGCGGCCCCCACGCGCCGCGCACGCAGGCCCTCGAGCGCGATGAGGAGGGCGGGGACGGCCAGGAACAGTCCGTCCTGCTCGCGCACGAGCGCGGCCAGGCCGCCCACCGCCCCCAGGACCATCACGCGCCCGGCCGTGAATCCCTGGCCGCGGAAACGCAGGGTCAGCCAGAGGAGGAGCGTGATCACGAACAGCGAGACGGCGTGCGAGAAGCCGGGACCCAGGGTGACGTAGTACAGGAGCGGTGTGCCCCAGAGGACGGCCGCGGTGGCCCAGGCCGCCGCCGGCTCCGGGAAGCCGCCGAACCGCACGAGCTCGCGGTGGAGCAGGAGCAAGGCCGCCATGCCGTAGGCCCACGACGCGTAGCAGACCGCCATCACGTACGGCCGCGAGAACCCATCCGCGGCCAGCGGCGCGCCCAGCGCCCGCGCGACGAGGGCGGCGCCGTGAGCGAGCAGGTAGGCCGGAGCCCACAGCAGGGCCGTGCCCAGGGGCGCGAAGTTGATGTGCCGGCCCGTGACAGGCTCGCGGAGATCGAGGAACGTGGCCTTGAAGCCGGCCAGCCCGGACGGATCCTGCGCGTAGAAGTGCTCGTACTCGTTCCCGAACTCGAGGTCATGGTCGAACACGGCGGAATGCAGGTACGCGAAGTACTCGATCTCGTCCGCGCCGCGGATCCTCGTCGTGACCAGGGGCAGGGTGAGGACCAGGGCCGCCCACAACGTCCAGGGCCGCGTGCTCACGCCACCTCCGCGAAGACACCGAGGAGGGCCAGGGCGCGCGCCGGCCAACCGTAGGCGGGCGCGGCGGCGTGCGCGGCCCGTGCGAGCGACTCGGCCAAGGCACGATCGTCGAGGACGTGCCGCAGGCCGGCGGCCAGGGCGGCGGCGTCGCCCGGAGGCACGAGCCAGGCCGTCTGGCCGTGGCACAGCACTTCGCGCGTGGAGGGGAGGTCGGAGGCGACGATCGCGCGTCCCGCCGCCATGGCCTCGAAGGCCTTGAGCGGGGAGGTGTGACGCTCCGTCATCGCCGTGCGCAGGAACGGCACCGCGACCACGGTGGCGCGGCGAAGCGCGTCGGCCACGCGCGCCTGGGGGACGAGGCCGGGCATGTCCACGCGCTCTCCGAGGCCCAGGCGGTCCACCAGCGCGCGCACGCGCGCGATGTCCGCCTCGGCCTCGATCCCGCCCAGGATCACCAGCCGCCCGCGCGGGACCTGCGCGAATGCTTCCACCAGGACGTCGACGCCCTTCCAGGGATAGAGCTGTCCCGCGTAGAGGATCTCGGGCTCCCCGTCGGGAAGGCCGGTGAAACCGCCCGCGGGCGGATCGCAGCCGTTGGGCACCACGTGCACCCGTGTCCGCTCGCCGTAGGCGTCGGCGAAGCTGTCGCGGATCCCCGCCGTGGTCGTCACCACCGCCGCCGCCCCGCGCCACACGCGCCCCTCGCGGCCGCGGAGCCGATCGCGCTTGCGTGGATCCGCCTTCTCCGCGGTGCCGTAGAGCGCGGCCCGTTCGCCGTACATGAGCGCCTCCACCGCGTGCGCCTCGTAGACGATGCGCGGCGCACCGGGCAGGAGAAGGAGCACGTCCGCGAGCTGGAGATCACGCGTGAGCACGACCGCGCCCCTCCGCAAGGCGGGGAGCGCGGCCAGGGAGGCGCGGGCGAGAAAGGACGCGCGCGGCAGCGCGAAGGCGCCGCGCCGGTGCAGGACCTGCAAACGGCGCACGTGCAGGCCCGGATGGGGAGCGACGCCGTACAGGGCAAGGATCTCGGGGGTGGGCCGGGGATCGCTCTGACGAACCAGCAGCGTCGTGTGCGCTCCGGCCCCGCTCAGGGCTGCGGCCGTCTTCACGATCTGCACGCCGTTGGCGCGCTCGAGGGGAAAGCGGATGTCGGCCGGCACCAGCACCTCCAGCCGCCCGGAGGCATCTGCGCTCACGGCTTGAGCAGCACGCACTGGATGTGGCCGATCATCACGTCCTGGGTGAAGGGGGTCGCTTCCAGCGCCCGCCGCACCGGCCCGGGCAGGACGCGGCGGAAGAACCCGGTCACGTGGCGGTCTTCGCGGACGAGCTGGAAGCCGGAAGCCTGGATCCAGGCCCGCAGCCGCCGAACCGTCACCGCCTGCAGCACGTCGTCCTGCTTCTCCTTGCCCTCCTCGGCCAGGGTGATGAAGGTATTCGCCTCCTTCGGCTCCTGCAGCGTCCAGGGCGCGTGGCGGGCCAGCCAGCGGAACGTGGCGAAGGAGGCCCGGCGCCCGATCAGGAGGTGCAGGGGAACCGGGACCAGGAGCCGCGGCAGGTGCGCGCCCGCGAGAGACAGCGTGGGCGCGGTGGAGAGATAGAGGACGCCGCGGGGGCGCAGCACCCGGAAGCACTCGCGGAGATAGTCCTCCGCGGAGGCGACGTGCTCGATCACGGAATGGCTGAACACGAGATCGAACGCGGCGCTGCGGAAGGGCAGGCGCGCCGCGTCTCCCTGGACGAAGGCGGCGTTCGCGACCCCTTTCTCCCCGGCCAGGCGGGTACCGGAGCCGCGGAAGCGCGCCTCGAGGTCGAGGCCCACCGCGAAGGCGGACTCCTCGGCCAGCGAGAGCGCCGTCCCGCCTCCTCCGCATCCGGCGTCCAGCACGCGGCCGTGCGCGGTCACCCCCGCCCGCTCGAGCGCCTGCAGCACCTTCGCGCTGCGCCGGTACTCGAACACGGCGTAGTCGTACTCGCTGCGGAAGCGGGCAGCGGCGGCCTCGCTGAGCGCCGCCTCGTCGATGGTCCTCACGATGCCATCGCCTCCGCGTACAGCCCCAGATACCGTTCGGCCACACCGTCCACCCGGAAACGCTCGGCCACGAGGCGCGCCGTGCCCTCGCGGGCGCGGCCCGGATGCGCGAGCCGGTCGAGGATGGCCTGCGCGAGCGCGCCGTCGTCCCCCTTGGGCACCACCGCCACGTCGTCGCCGAAGATCTCGCGCAGCTCGACACCACCGGGGTTGTCCGTGGACACCACGCGCGTGCCGCAGGCCAGGGCCTCCAGGGCCACGGTGGGTGTGGCTTCGAGGACGGAGGACAGCACGAACAGGTCGGCTCCGCCCTGCAGGGCGGCCACTTCCTCGTTGGGGACGAGCCCCAGGAAACGCACGGCCTCGCCCAGAGAGAGCGCGGCCGCCTGCGCCTTCAGCGGGCCCTCCATCTCGCCCATCCCCGCCACGAGCAGCACCGCGTCCGTGCGCTGGCGGCGCACGGCGGCGAAGGCGCGCAGCAGCGTCGCCTGATCGGCCAGGGGATGCAGCCGCTTGACGTTGACGAGGAGCGCCCCCGAGCCGGGGGCCAGGCGCAGGCGCACCGCGCTCCGCTCCTCCGCGGAAAGAGGGCGGAACGCGTCCGCCACCGGCGGATAGACGACGGACGACGCGCGCAAAGGCACGGCCAGGGCCTGCGCGCGCTCGAGCAGGGCGCGGCTGTAGAAGGTCACGTGGCGCGCGTCACGGTTGAATCTCTGGAAGCGCGCATCGCCGCCTTCGTAGTGCCAGATCTCCGTGCCGTAGTGGGTGAGGACGTAGGGTTTGCCCACGCGGACGGCCATCCGGGCCGCCACCTGGTTCATCCAGGTGCTGGAGTGGACGTGCACGACCTGGGCCTTGGAGAGCAGCGGTCGGGCCTTGCGCCAGGTCCGAAGGGCCTCCAGGGCCTGGGGCACGCGCGTCGCGCGCAGGCGTCGAGGCCCGCGACGGACGAAGTGGATGCCGTCCCCGTCGCGCCCGTCGCCGAGGGTCAGGAACTCGACGGCATGGCCGCGCCGGCCGAGGGCCTGGCCGAGCAGGTGCGGCAGCAGCGCGTTGGCGGCCTGGTGGGGCGGCAGGTGCGGCGTGACCATCAAGACGTTCATCCCGCCCACTCTCGTGCGAACTCCGCGTACGTGCGCCCCTGCGCGCCGAGCGGACCCGTCAGGTGCGCGAGCAGGCGCCGCAGGTCGTCGAGGAAGCGGGCCACGCTCTTCTCGTCCGGCGTGTAGGGGCTGCCGCCGGGCAGCACCTCGCTGGAGTGGAAGATGAGGTTGAAGCACGGGGCGCCCGCGCGTCGCAGGCGATCGGCGAAGGTCAGCATGTCGGCCAGCGGCGTGTAGGAGGGTCGCAGCCACACCGGACGCAGTCCCAGCCGTTTGAACGCGCCCCGCCAGGGGATGGGCCGGAGGCGCGCATAGGCCCTCTCCAGGACCTTGGGCAGGCCGGGCAGGGTGGCGGACGTGATCGGGATCTCGAGGATCTTCGACGCGCCGGGCCGCCGCACGTCCGCGTAGTCGGGGTGGTAGGGGGCGATGGGTGCCCCGTCGAAGATCATCCCGCCCTTGCGCCGCTCGTTGAAGAGCGGGTCGACGCTGGTGTCGACGGTGTACCCGAGCCGCTCGAGGATGGGCAGCGTGCGTCCGTCGAAGCCGTTGCGCCCGGCCCGGTAGGTGGTGGGACGAACGCCGAGCTGCTCCTGGATCACGGCCGTGAGCTCGCGGAGCTGCCGATCGAGCAGCTCTTCCGGCAGGTTGTGTGGATAGGTGTGGGCGGCGAGGTCCTCCGGACGGAAGGGAGGCGAGCTCCACGGATGCAAGTGGGTCCCGATCTCGCAGCGGCCGGTCCGGGCCAGGTCGCGCAGGACGGCGGCGCTCTCCGGGCGCGTGGCCATCTCCCAGGTCACGACGTAGGTCGGACGCACCCCGAACTCCTCGAACAGGGCCTGCAGCGCAGGCAGGCGTGCCGCATTGCGAACGCCCATCTCCTGGCGCCCGCGCGCGGACCACTGGTCGTCGGCCTCGGTGTCGATCCCGACGAGCACAGCCGGTGGACGGGCGCTCATCGGTCCATGTCGCTGTCACCGAACACGACGTGCCAGCGCGCCCGATCGGCGAGGACGCCCGTCGAATCGACGCGGGTGCGGACGCAGAACTGCATGGGCGACCGGCCGCGCGCGAACCCGCGGCGGCGGAGATCGGAGACGAGGGCCGCGTTCATGCTGAAGGCCTGCGCCCGCGCGACATCCGCGCGCCGGAAGCCGTCCAGGACCGCCCCCAGCAGCGCGTCCTTGACCTCATGATCGCTCGCGTCCGCGAAGACATCGATCACCCATCCCAGTCGCAGCCCGCGGTGGTCCTCGTGGCGGCTCACGGCGAAGCCGTCGAGACGGCCCTCTCGCCGCGCCTCCATCACGTCGTACTTCCGGTGCGGGCAGCGGGCGTACCTCCAGTCCAGGTAGGCCCGGTCCCGACGCACGCACATGGCGTAGGACCCTCGCGCCCTCTCCCACAGCGCGTCGTATTCCCCCGTGAAGCCGGCGGCGGGCGCGGTCACGACACCACGCGCGGGCCGCGTACGCTCCGGATGGACCACGTCCAGCGCCGCCCGCAGCACGGGCGCGGCCACGGGGCCCACGACCGGACCCAGGCGCCGGCGTGCCACCGCGCGCGCGTCGAGCACCTTCTGGAAGAAGGGCACCGGTCCCACGTCATGGTAGCGGAGCTTCTTGAAAAGGCCGTAGGAGGACGGGGTCAGACCCAGGCCCAGCGCGACCTCGACATGGTCGCTCCAGGCCGTGAAGAGCTGCGCGCCCAGGCCGCGGCCGCGCGCCGCCGCGGCCACGAACACGTCCATTCCCCAGGACGAACGCACCTCGCGGGACCCCCACCACAGCCGAACCGGCATGGACGCGTACTGGCCCAGCAGCCGCCCCTCCTCCCGCGCCACCCAGATCTCGGGCACGCCGTCGGGCCGGGCCGGGTTCTCGAGATACTGCCACTGCCACCGCCGCCGACTCGCTTCCGTCAGCGACGCGCCGAACACCTCCTCGTACATGCGGAAGAGCTGGTCGGCGTCGGCGGTGCCGCGTTGCTCGATGGATAGCAGCGGCCAGTACCCCCCTGGCAAAACGCCAAGGCTACCATGGGAAAGTCTGCCGGACCAAAGAGTTGCCGCGCCGGGACGCACCCCGGCGGAGGATGCTAAGGTCAACGCCGCGTGCCCTTTTCCTGGAGCCGCTGGACCCTCCTCATCGCGGTGGCGTGGGCCGTCGGGATCTCGGCTTTCGTGGCCGGCCTGGAGCGCTCCGCGCCCTTGTTCGTGAACGTGGGCGCCGGCGATGGGCCGTTTGCCCGTGGCTTTCGCGAGCGCTGGGAGCGTGACGGTCTCAGCGGGAGCGGCGAGACGATGTTCCGCTGGGCGGAGGACGGCTCGCGGCTGGAGCTGCCCGTGTCCGTCCGCGCCGGCCGCCTGGCCGCCCGCATCCGCCTGGCGAGGTTCGCGCCGACCCCAACCGAAGTCACCGTCGAGGCCGGTGGGCGCCAGGTGGACCGGTGGGTCCAGCCCTCCCTGGGCTGGCGCGTGCGGGACATCGACCTCGGGGAGGTGCGTGGCCCGCTGAGCCTCACCTTCCGCGCGCACGGCGACGGCGGCGATACGACCGCGGTGGCAGTCGACTGGGTCGAGGTCCGGGGCGCGGATACCCTGCGGCCGGCGAGCCGGCTGGGATGGCGGCTCGCTCTCTTCTTCCTGGGCCCGCCCCTTCTCGTCCTGCTGGTCGCGCGCTCGACGTGTCTGGCCGCGGGCCTGGGAGCGTTCGCCGCGCTGGTGGGCGCGATCGCGGTCTGGTGCGATCGCCTCGGCGGCGCGTGGGCCTGCGCGGATGCGGCGGTGCCGGCGCTGCTGACGGTCCTGGTGCTGGCCTGCCTGGATCGGCTCATGGCGCGAGCCTGGCCCGACGCGGGCGCGGGCCGCGCCCGCGCCCTCACGGTGCCGCTGCTCCTCGCCGTGGCCGCTCTCGTCGCCTTCTTCCATCCCTTCTGTTACTACCCGGACGTCGACACCCACGGGCGGTTCCTGCAGGCGCTCCGCGACAACCCCTCGCTGCTCGTGGATCCCACCCAGCCGTGGCAGCGCCGCGGCGACGTCACGCGCGAGATCGGCGGGCAGAAGGTCCCGATCCCGTACGCGATGGTGTTCCACGCCTCCGCCTGGCCGCTCTCGCCGATCCTCGGCGACACGGGCGCTCTCAAGACGGTGGCGGTGATCTCCGCGGCCGCGGTCGTTCTCCTGGTGCATCCGCTCGCCCGCGCGGCGGCGCTGCCGCCGACGTGGGCGGTGCTGGCGCAGATCCTGGCCACGATCCTGCCCGTCCTGGCCTCGCGGCTCTCGCTCGCCCTCTATCCGACCCTCTTCGGCCTGGCCTGGGTGACCCTGCTCCTCGTCCACCTCGCGCGCCGGCTCACGCATCTCGACGGGGCGCGCGACGGCGCCGCCGCCCTGACCTTCGTCCTCATCGCGGAGGCCGCCTACACGGGCTCTCTGCTCACCGTGTCTCTTCTCGTGCTCGCCCTTTCGACGGTGCTGGCCGTGCGCGGCGAATGGCGGCGCGCCCTGCGCCTCGGAATCGGATGGGCCATCGCGACCGCCATCCTGATGCTCACCATGTACGTCGGGTTCCTGCCCACCTTGTGGGGAGGCGTGCTTCCCTACGTCTTCGAAGGGGGCGGAGCCGCGGCCGCGGCCCCTGGAGGCGCCGTGTGGATGGCGGCCGTCCGCAGGCTCGGCATCTTCTACGATGCCGTCTATCCCGTGCTCGCCCTGCTCGGCCTGATCGCGTCACGCGGCATGCCGCCCTCCGCGCGCCGCGTGCTGGCCTGTGCGGTGACCGTGGGCGGGGCGATCCTGGTCCTTCGCTACGCGGTGCCCACGGCCCTGCGCGACGCGAAGGACGTCGAGCTGCTCCTCGCGCCCATGGCCGTCCTGAGCGCCGCCGGGCTCGCGGTCGCCTGCGCGCAGGGACGCACCGGGCGCACCCTGGCCGTCCTCGCCCTCGCGGGGGCAGTGATCTGGGCGGCCGCGCGCGACATCGCCCTCTACGCGGATCGGTTCTTCGCGGCCGGGGTGTAAGGCCTACTCGCCCTTGGCGACGCCGATGACGCCGCAGGCCACGCGGCCGCCCGCATTGCCGGTCGGCTGCGTCTTGAGGTCGTCGGGATTCGCATGGACGATCACCGCGTGACCGATGACGCCGTCGGAACCGTCGAGCTTCATCGACGGGTCCGTCCACTCGAGGGTGGCGGTGCCGTCGCTGGCCGCCTGGACGTTGCCCAGGTCGCCGGCGTGATGCGCGGCATCGGTGGGCGCGCCGTGGGGGCTGCCCTTGGGATTGAAGTGACCGCCGGCGGAGGCGCCGTCGGGCGCCGTACAGTCGCCGAACTCGTGCACGTGGAACCCGTGGTTGCCGGCGGCCAGCCCCTTGAGGCTCGCCTTCACGGCCACGCCCCCGGATACGGCGTTGAACGAGACCGTCCCTTCGACGTTGCTGCCCTGGGTCGGTTTCACGACCGCCACCGCGCGCGTGACCTTCTTCGGGCCGGCGGGCGCGGCGGGGGAGGGGGAGGGAGACTGGGCAGAGGCCAGGACGCCGAGACCGAGAAGGGCCGTGGCCGCGACCGACGCGGATGCGAGTTTCATCGTTGCTCTCCTGTGACACTATACCGCCGCCGGGACCGCGCAAGACGCCGCGGGCCACGAGGGTCAGCGCGAAGGCTCCGAGGAGGGCCGCCTTGACCGCGACGGCAGCGACGAGGCCGTCCGGCGCCAGCCGCGCAAGGGCATAGGTGGCGGCCCCGGCCAGGACGATCTGCCCCAGTCGGCCGGTCTCGAAGGGGATCGGGTACAGGCGGTGCGAGATGATCCCGCCGAGGGCCGCCATCACGAAGTAGCCGGCCACCGTCGCCCAGGCCGCCCCCATCATCCCGAATCTCGGAATCAGCACGAGGTCGAGGGCGATGTTGGTGCCGGCGGCCGCGGCGGTGATCATCGGGTAGTAGCGCGCCCGCTTCTCGATCCCGATCCCGATCGACAGAAGGAGGAACGCGCCGTGGAGCAGATACGCGAGTACCACCACCGGGATCACGGGCGCTCCCGTCCAGAACACCGGTCGCGTGAAGGTCAGGACCATGAGGAGTTCGCGTCCGAAGAGGGCGATGCCGAGAGCCAGCGTGACGAACGCCGCCGCGGCGTAGGTGATCACGCCGGCCAGGATGCGCGGCGCCTCCGGCAATCGCAGACGCGAAAGCACGAAGGGCTGCCAGGCCGTCTCGAAAGGGCTCAAGCCGAACTTGACTCCCGCTCCCAGCGCATAGGCCTTGTCGTAGATGCCGACGACGGCGAGGGGCTGGAAGCGCACGAGGATGAGGCGGTCGGCGAGGTTCAGGGCCTGGACCATCAGGCCATGGGGTGCCTTGGGCAGGCCGAAGGCAAGCACCTCCCGCAGGAGCCTTGGGGAGAAGGCGGGCCGCGCGTGGCGCAGGAGCACCGGCAGCAGGCCGAGGGCGAGGGCGGCCGTGGCGAGGACGTCGCTCCAGAGCACCCCGGTCACCCCGAAGCCGGTGACGACGAAGGCAACCTTCAGCGCGGTGTTCAGGAGGTTGCGTCCGACGTTGACGGCGGCGAAGGTGCGCGCCCGTCCCTGGATGCGGAGGAGGTTCAAGGGAATGAAGGCGAACGTGCCCGCGTAGATGTCGGCGGCGGCGAGCAGGAGCGGCACCCGCGCGTGCGCGGCCTCCAGGCCGAGTACCTTCAGGAGCAGCGGCGCGCCCACGACGACCAGCAGCAACAACGTCGTGCTCACGGCAGCGGCGAACAAGGCGATCGTTCCGGCCAGGCTCGCCCGCTCCTCGTCGGATTCGAGGTCGTAGTAGATGCGGAAGAACCCCGAGTCGAGGCCGAGGCGGAAGACGACCTTCGCCACCGTGCTGAACGTGAACAGGATGACGATCACGCCGACTTCGGTCGGAGTGAGGATCCAGACGTAGAGCGGCGTGAGGGCCAGGTTGATGACCTGGGCCGCCGCGTCCTGGGAGCCGTAGATGGCGGAGTGCGCGAAGAGCGTCTTGAGGTGCGCGGAAAGAGGAACGCGCGGAGTAGGAATGGGAGCGGCGGTCACTGCGCAGAATGATGCCGCACGCGCGCGCGTGAACGGTAACGGAGGGACAAGCAGCGAGGAGCGGATTCACTCCGCGACGAGCGGGTGGGGGGGTCGCCCGAAGGGCGTAGGGGGGAGCATCCGTCGAGCGTGGCGCTCCCCCCTGGAATTGAGGAAAACACTTCCGACAAAGCGACGGTCAGACCCGCGCTTTGTCGGAAGTGAAGTACGCGATCACGCGGTCCAGGATCTCGTCCAGGTGCACCCTGGGCTCGTAGCCGACGAGGGCGCGGATCTTGCCGAGGTCGGGGACGCGTCGCGGCATGTCCTCGAACCCGGACTCGTAGGCCTTGTCGTAGGGAATGGTCACCACCTCGCTGGCGGACTTCGTGCGCTCCTTGACGCGCTGGGCGAGGGCACGGATGGTGACCTCTTCGCGGTCGTTCCCGATGTTGAACACCTGGCCGACGGCGCCCTCGTGGTCGGCCAGCTTCATGAGCGCGCCCACCACGTCGGTCACGTAAGTGAAGCAGCGGCTCTGCTCGCCGTCCCCGTAGACGGTGATGGGATGGCCGAGCAGCGCCTGCTTCACGAAGTTCGGAACCACCATGCCGTAACGGCCGGTCTGGCGCGGTCCCACCGTGTTGAAGAGGCGCGCGATCACGACGGGGAGATGCTTCTCCTTGTGGTAGGCCAGGGCCAGGAACTCGTCGATGGCCTTGCTGCAGGCGTAGCTCCAGCGCCCCTTGCTGGTGGGGCCCATGACGAGGTCGGCCTCCTCGTGGAAGGGCACGTCCTCGCTCTTGCCGTACACCTCGGAAGTGGAGGCGACCAGCACCTTCTTCTTCTTCTTGTTGGCGAGCTTGAGCACCATCTCCGTACCGTGCACGTTGGTCTCGATGGTGTTGACCGGGCTCTCCACGATCAGCCGCACCCCGACCGCGGCCGCGAGGTGGAAGACGACGTCCACGCGGTCGATCAGCTCCGCCGCCACCGGCTCGTTGGTCACGCTGTCGATCGCGTAGTGGAAGCGGCGGTCGCTCTTGAGGTGCTCGATGTTCTCGATGGAACCGGTGGAGAGGTTGTCGAGGACGTAGACGGTGTCGCCGCGCGCGATGAGCGCTTCGGCCAGGTGGCTGCCCAGGAAACCGGCGCCTCCGGTGATGAGGGCCTTCACCGGCGCGCCTCCTCGCCCTCGGGCGTGCGCGGGCGTCCGCGGCGCTCCAGCACGGCCTCCGCCGCCCGCATGGCCCCGAAGCCGTCCACGAGCGCGCGTCCCCGTGCGCTCATGGCCCGCCTGCGCTCGGGATCGGCGAGCAGCGCGCGCACCGCGGAGGCGAGGGCGGTCTCGTCCACCTCCGTGCCGAGGCCCAGGTACTCGACGGTTCCGTGGCCGGCGAAGTCGCGCATGCGTCCATCCTCGCGGGCGTTCTGGCCGAGGATGATACCCGGCGTGCCCAGGGCGGCGATCTCGTAGACGGACATCCCCCCCGAACCCACCATCACGTCCGCTTCCAGCATCAGCTCCGCGATGTGCCCGCCCGCCTCGTTGATGAGGGGGACGCGACGGGGCAGGGCGGCGGAGAGGGCGTCGAACTCGCGCCGGAAGGAGAAGGCGGGGCCGGCCACCGCCACCAGCTCCACCGCGGGGTCGAGGTCCTGCAGCGCCCGCGCCGCCTTGAGGGTCAGCCCCTGCGGATCGCTGCCTCCGAAGCTCAGGAGCACGAGCTTGGGCTGGTCCCGGACGTCCTTGGCCGGCTGCCCGCGGAAGTGTTCGCGCAGGATGGCGTAGCGCGGACCCACGTAGAACCCCTCCGGCGTCTCGCGATCGTCGTTCATCACCGAGACGATCACCTGCGCGTAGTGCTCGGTCGTCTCCAGATCGTCGATGGTGTCCACGAGGTTCACGGTGGTGGCGCCGAGGTGGCTGAGAGCCGTGAGGTACGAGCGATCCAGAACGGGCAGGTCGTTGATGAGGATGGCGGGAGCGAAGTCACGGATGTGGTCGAGGTACGTCTCCTCCTTGCGGTCGCCCACCACCCGCACCGCGTAGCCGGCACGGGAGACGGTGACCAGGCCTTCCGTGTGGTCCGCGCTCATCAGGAAGGCGATGTCCGCCCGGCTGAGGCCGCGCAGCGCCTCCGCGATGGCCAGGGAGCGGAACACGTGGCCCATGCCCACCGAGGAGCTGCCGTCCACGCGGAAGAGCACGCGCGGCTGGCGCAGGAGGCGCTCCGCCATCCAGAAGTCCTCGACGTCGTAGACGGTGAAACCCGCCCGCTTGTCCAGGACGAGCCAACCCACCCGCTCGCCGAACCGCGTCACCGCGTCGACGACGGCGCGCCGCATGACGACCACCGCCCCGTTCTCCTTGTAGACGGGCGTCTGCTCCTCGCGCCGCCCTTCCTTGTCGAAGAGAGGGACGAGCCGGCCATCCTTCTCGCGCCAGTTGAGGGTGCGATCCTCCGTCACCGACACCACGGTGTCGAAGCCGCCCGCGGTCAGCCGATCGATGGCCGCGTCGACGGCACCGCTTTCCCGGAAAGGCGTCGTGGCCTGCAGGACGACCACGAGATCGATGCGTTCCCCCGCCGCCTCCAGCGCGTGCACGGCGTGAGCGACCACGGGCTTGAGCGAAGGCAGGTCGGCCGCCAGCTCCGGCGGGCGGAGGAACGGGACCTCCGCGCCGTGCGCGCGCGCCACCGCGGCCACGTCCGCGTCGTCCGTGCTGACGATCACGCGGTCGACGTACCGGCTGCCGCGGGCCGCGTCGAGGGTGTGGGCGAGGAGCGGGCCGTCTCCCAGCCGCTTGACGTTCAGGTAGGGCACCCGATCCGTCCCGCCGCGCGCGGGCACGATCGCCACGACCCGCAGCCCCTCCTTCAACGCGCTCTCGTCACCGGGGCCATATTCGGGCGAGCGTACCGGCCCGGCCACCCGGCCGTCAACCCGCGATCGCGGCCCGGACGCTTGACCGCGGCGCCCGGGGTCGCTAGCGTAGCGCGTCGTCGGTTCCCTGGGGCCTCGGGCTCCCCTCTCGAAAGCGTCTCAATATGAACCTCGCCGACTGGCTACAGGGGGACCACGAGCCTTCCGAGAGGCTCAAGGCGGTGGAGACTCTCTGCCGCGCCGTCTCCGACTCGAGCAAGAACCTCGACCTCGATCCCGCGCACATCCAGATGAGCGGCAACGAATGCCGCCCAGCGGAGGGCAAGGCGGTGCCCTCGGGCCGCTATCGCGCCCCGGAGATGGCGCAGGGCGGGCCGGCGGTGCCTCAGTCCCAGGTCTTCACCGTGGGCGTCCTCTGCTTCGAGATCCTGTCCGGACGGGCGTTCGAGTCCAGGGGCGGCCCGCTGCTGCGCGACCTGCGGCCCGACCTCCCGCGCGACCTCAGCGATGCCGTGCAGGCCTGTCTCGAGATGGACGCGGAGTGGCGGCCCAAGGACCTCTCCTACCTGCTCGGCCTCGTGGACGCCCTGGCCGCGAGCGGCTCGAGCGGCGCCAAGCCGGCCGCGCGCGGAGGACGTTCCACGCCCGCCTCTTCCACTCCGACCAACCGGGCGCGGCGGACCGGCCCCGCCCCGCGCTCGGGGCCGCTGCTCGTCTTCGCGCTCGTCGCGCTGGCGGTCAGCGTCGCGATCGCGGTCGTGCGTCTGCGGCAACC
>WNFM01357160.1_pt4 | contig 38847 bp, 43 predicted proteins | sample 5400271 | NCBI WGS metagenome assembly WNFM01 (sample SAMN13153352, study PRJNA577476) | soil metagenome | isolation source: 60 cm saprolite on Douglas fir-dominated hillslope | place: USA:California | collected 2013-09-17
CCCGCCGTAATAGGGGCCGGGGTAGTAGTAGGACCACGACGAACCGTAATTATAGGTGCCGCGGTTCCACAGCGGATTTGGCAAGAGATTGTACGGGATGATCGGCGCCGAATATTCCCGTTCCCGATAGACCTCAACACGAACCTCGGCAGGCTCCGCGAAAATCGCGCCCAGCCGGCTCTGTGTCGGGAGATCGGCGGCGCTCGCGGTCATGCCACCGGTGGCGAGGGCGAATACGGACAGCATGATCCTGCGCGGCATGACGAGGTCCCCGGTTGATTCGGGAATCCTAGTCGCCGCGCCGTTAGGAAAAGTTAACGCCGCGCGTCAGACTTCGGGCTCGTCGTCAGTCCGAGCCCTGCAAGGCGCTCGCGAACATTTTGCTCCGAGAGCTTCTGTTTGGCCTTTTCGTCGGTCAGCAAATTGATCAACGCCAGCCGTTTCGGCTCGTCGACCGCTTCTGCCAGCAGCTTGTGATAGCGATCGTAGTCGAATCCCGCATCCGATTTACCCATAGCCCGTGTCCCAACACTCATACCATCCACTGTTGCCATCCACTGTTGATTGTCGCGCAACCACCGCCAGGCGTGCAATACCCCCGACGCATCTTTCCCGGGTATTCCCCATCCGTTCCGCTATTCGGCTCCTGACGCGGTGCGATAGCATCGCTTTGCCGGATCAAGTGCAGGGTGTAGCCGGATGGCAGAGCGGGGCGCGCCCCGGACGCAAGGGGTCGCGGGAACCTGGCCGCCGCGCGATGCCGCGCGGGCCGCCGGCATCGCGCCGTCAGGTTTTGCGGCCTGGCCGTCTCTGGTCGGGCGCTTACGCGAATGGATTGCCGCCGAGGCGGGCGCCCCTTTTATTTCACCGCCGATCATGAGCCGGTTTTGTCAGTGGCCGCGGTCACGGCGATCGGATTTTGCGTCGGAGCATTCCTGCTGCGGCGGCAGAAGCTGTTCACCGTTGCCGTGATGGTCGCCGCGATGGCCTCTGGCTTTGCGGCGGCAACGTGGAAAACCGCGTGGATCGCCCATGGCGTACTGGCGCGGCCGATGTTTGGGGTGTCGCTGTCGGGCTTTGTCGAGACCCGCGACATCCGCGAGCGCACCGACCGTTTTGTGTTGCGCGTCACGCAGATGGAAAGCCCGCGCAGCCAGACAAAACTTGAGCGCGTCCGGCTGTCGGTGCGCAAGGGTACCGCGCCCGAGGTCGGCAGCTTTGTGGAATTGAAGGCGCGGCTGCAGCCGCCGCTCGCCCCACTGCGGCCCGGCAGCTACGATTTCGGCCGCGACATGTATTTTCAGGGCATCGGCGCCTCCGGTTTTGTCACCGGCGCGATCAAGACCGTCGAGCCGCCGATCAGCGGCGGGCTGGCGCTGCGCTACGCAGCCTTCATGCAAGGCCTGCGCGATGCGATCGATGCGCGGATCCGAACGACGCTCGAGGGCGACAAGCGCGCGATTGCGACCGCACTTCTGACCGGCCGCCGCGACGCCATCACCACGCCAGTCAACGATGCGATGTTCATCTCAGGCCTCGGACATGTGCTGTCGATCTCGGGCTATCACATGGCGGTTGTCGCGGGCGTGGTGTTTTTTGCGGTCCGCGCGCTGTTGGCGCTGATCCCTGCGCTGACCGTCGGCTTTCCGATCAAGAAATGGTCGGCGGCGGCAGCCCTTGCCGCGGCCGCATTTTATCTTCTGCTGTCGGGCGCGGAGGTCGCGACCCAACGTTCGTTTTTCATGACGGCGGTCGTGCTGATCGCCGTGATGGTCGACCGCCGCGCCGTGACGTTCCGGACGCTCGCGGTCGCCGCGATGATCGTACTTGCGCTCGCGCCGGAAGCGCTGGTGCATCCGAGTTTTCAGATGTCGTTTGCGGCAACGCTGGGCCTGGTGGCGCTGGTGCAGATCGGCATGCCGCGCCTGTTTGCCTCTCCCGACAATTCAGCGACCGCGCGCGTTGCGCTCTGGGGCGGACGCGAGATCATGACGCTGGCGCTGGCGTCCATGGTGGCGGGGTTCGCGACCACGCCCTATGCCGCTTTTCATTTCCATCGCGTCACGCCCTATGGCGTGCTCGCCAATCTCGCGGCAATGCCGGTGGTGTCGGCGGTGGTGATGCCGGCGGGCATGCTCGGCCTGCTCGCGATGCCGTTCGGCCTCGACGGCGTGTTCTGGTGGCTGATGGGGATCGGCATCGACTGGATGATCGTGGTGACGAAATGGGTGGCGGCGTTGCCGGGCGCGATCGGCCGCATGGCGGCGTTCGGAACGGGACCCATGATTGCGGCGAGCGCGGGGATCGTCCTGCTCGGGCTGCTGCGCACGCCATTGCGCTGGTCGGGCGCGGCCGTGCTCGTGGCTGCGACGGTCTGGGCGCTGGTGGTGCCGCAGCCCGATGTCCTGATCTCCGGCGACGGTCACAATGTCGGCGTCCGCGGCAGAGACGGGCGGCTGCATCTGATGCGCACCGCCAAGGATGCCTTCCTGCTCAAGGAATGGCTGGCCGCCGACGCCGACGAGAGGCAGCCCACGGATTCCTCGCTTGCGGAAGGCGTCTCATGCGATGAGGCGGGTTGCGTGGCGCAGCTGGCCGATGGCGGCCTCATTGCGCTGGCGCTTAAGCCTGACGCGCTGTCTGACGATTGCGAGCGCGCGGCGCTGGTGGTGACGGCGAGGCAGCCCCCGCCGGCCTGCGGCTCGTCGGTGATCGACCGCGATCGCTTGCAAAGGCAGGGCGCCATCGCGCTCCGCCGCACCCGCGACGGATTTGCAGTTGATGCCGTCAGGCCCAAAGGTCTTGACCGGCCATGGTCGCCGGCCGTCGCAGGCGACACCGAGAATGAAGCAAGCCTCGTGCGTCCCGCAGCCGTTCCGAAGGCGGTGGATGCAACGCCGGCGGAAGCTGATCAGCAGCAGGAGGAGTGAGGCCCTCCATCCGTCATTCCGGGCCTGCGCCAAGCGGCGCATCCCGGAATGACGAGAATCAATACTTCCGATACAGCCCGATCAGCTTGCCCTGAATTTTCACCCGGTTCGGCGGCAGGATGCGGACTTCGTAGGAGGTGTTGGCGGGCTCCAGCGCGATCGAGGCGCCGCGGCGGCGGAAGCGTTTTAGGGTTGCTTCCTCGTCGTCGATCAAGGCCACCACGATATCGCCGGTCTCGGCGGTCTCATTGCGCTGGATCAGCGCCATGTCGCCGTCGAGGATGCCGGCATCCACCATGGAATCGCCGCGGACTTCGAGCGCGTAATGCTCGCCGGAGCCGAGCATGTCCGGCGGCACGCTGATGGTGTGGCTGCGGGTCTGCAACGCCTCGATCGGGGTGCCGGCGGCGATCCGGCCCATCACAGGCACGGCCACCGGACGGTTGCCATCATCATCAGTGCCGATGCTTGAAGAGCGCACCCTGCCGAGCGTGCCTTCGATGACAGAGGGCGTAAAGCCGCGGCGGCCGTTGCCGTTACCGGCGGCGGAGAGCTCGGGCAATTTGATCACTTCAATCGCGCGGGCGCGATTGGGCAGGCGCCGAATGAAGCCGCGCTCTTCCAGCGCGGTGATCAGGCGATGGATGCCGGACTTCGAGCGCAGATCGAGCGCGTCCTTCATCTCGTCAAAGGAGGGCGGAACGCCTGACTCCTTCAGGCGTTCGCTGATGAATCGCAGGAGTTCATATTGTTTGCGCGTGAGCATCTCGAGCGTTCCCCAGTTTGCGGTCTTCAAGTCCCGATACGTGCCGTTTGATTCGAGCCGTTTGATTCGTAAGGTGGCTCCAGAGAGTCAGATGACTCTCATTTGTAGACACCAGGAATCGAAAACAAATCATGAACAGACACTATATGTTCCATATGTGTTCCGCAACCACTTAATTTCTCGTCAACGAGACAGCTTTTGTCGGAACCGTGCGCTTGCGGGCTCAGTCCGGAAGCCGCAGGATCTCGCAAGCCGCGCCGGCGGCGGCCTTTGGCGCAAACGGCGCGCGTATCACAAGCGCCCGTGCCGCAGCGAGATTTCCAAGCAGCGAGGAATCCTGATGGTCGACCGGCGTGGCGATCAGGGCGCCGTCGGCGCGCATTTCGAGGCGCGCACGCAAATAGTCTTCGCGCAGGTCGTTGGCGGCAACATCGCGTCCCAATAACGCCGTCTGCTTGCCGTGGTGGATGTCGGCGCGACCCGACAGCATGCGAATCAGCGGCACCAGAAACAGGAAGGCACAGACATAGGAGGAGACGGGATTACCGGGCAGGCCGATCACCCGCATCGCGCCTAACCGTCCGTGCATCATCGGTTTGCCCGGCCGCATCGCGATCCGCCAGAACGCCATGGCGACGCCTTCGGCCTCCAGCGACCGCTTGACGAGGTCGTGGTCGCCGACCGAAGCCCCGCCCGTGGTGATGAGGATGTCGGCGCCAAAGTCGCGGGCACGTCGGATGCCCGAGGTGGTGGCCTCGATCGTATCGGCGGCGATGCCGAGATCGATGGTCTCGGCGCCCTCCGCTCGCGCCAGCGCGCGCAGCGCATAGCCGTTGGAATAGACGATCTGTCCGGGGCCGGGGGTCGTGCCGGGCATCACCAGTTCATCGCCGGTCGCGAGCAACGCGACCTTGGGCCGGCGGCGCACGAGAAGTTCAGGATAATTCATGCCCGCGGCCAGCGAGAGATCGCGGTCGGCGAGGCGCCTTCCCTTGGCCAGCAGCACATCGCCCTTGCGAAAATCGATACCGGCGGGGCGGATATGCCGCCCCTTGACTGCGGCCTCGGTAATCGTGATACCGCCGTCCTCGACCACGGTATCTTCCTGGATCACGACCGCGTCGGCGCCTTCGGGGATCACGCCGCCGGTAAAGATCCTGACCGCTTCGCCCTTACCGACCGTCTTCTCGAACGGCCGCCCAGCCGCGACCTCGCCGGTGACCTTGAGCCGCGCGGCGACAGTCGACGCATCCGCTGACCGCACCGCATAGCCGTCCATCGCCGACATCGCCTGCGGCGGCTGCGTCCGCAATGCCGCGACATCGCGCGCGAGCACGCGATGGTAGGCCGCGTCGAGCGCGACCATTTCCTCGGGTAACGGCTCGGCGCCCCCGAGAACCGCCGATAGCGCCTCGGTGACCGGCATCAATGCCAAGACAAAACTCCCAATTTGCCGTCATTGCGAGGAGCGACGCGACGAAGCAATCCAGCTTTTTCCTGTCCAGTCATGGATTGCTTCGCTGCGCTCGCAATGACGATTATAGTCTAAATCCCGAGCGCGGCGAGCGCGTGAGCGACGTCATCGGACGATTTCACATGAACCGCGGTCAAGCCCCGGGCCCGCGCGCCTTCGATGTTCTCGGCGAGATCATCGAAGAACACGATACGCGAGGCGGGAACGCCGATCGCTTTCACGACATGATCATAGGCCGCCGCGTCCGGTTTCCGAAGCCCGATCGTGGATGACAAAAAGATTTCGCGGAAATGACTAAGCACACCGGCATAGCTTTCCGAGAAATATTCGACATGGGCGTTATTGGTGTTGGAGAAGACGTAGAGCGGCAGGCGTTTTGCCGCGCGCGCAAGCAAGGGCGCGATGCCCGGCATTTCGCCCGCAAAAATCGCGTTCCATCCTTCCAGGAACTGGGCATCGGATAGTTTGATGCCGAGCGAGGTGCGCAAGGCTTCAAAATAGGCGGCGTCGCTGATCTCGCCGACCTCATGATGCCGATAGGCTTCAGCGCGAACGTAACGCCTGACGATATCATCAGGCTCGCAGCCAGCATGACCGGCCCAGCAGGCAATCGCCTTGTTGAAGTCGATATCGAGCACGACGCGGCCGAGGTCGAACAACAGCGCGTCGGCTGAGCCGGGGGAAAGCAGGGGTTGGGTCATCGCGGTCGTTTACAATAGCAAGCGCATGCCCTCAATACCGATACGGCTCGATCTCCAGCAGCGGAAACGCGCTGAACACGCTCGGCATGTTCGTCGCCGCTGCCGCGTGCAAATAGGATTTGTCGAGCTCGGCGAAAGACGTGACGCCGAGTAGCCCCAGGCACCGGATCACTTCGTCTTCGAGCAGCTCCAGCATCCGCACGATGCCGGCTTCACCGGCTGCCGCCAGCGCCCAGCATTGCAGGCGGCCGATGCCGACGAGGTCGGCACCGGATGCGATCGCTTTCACGATATCGGTGCCGCGGCAGAACGAGCCGTCGACCATGATTTTGGCACGGCCGGCGACGGCGGCCACGATTTCGGGCAGTACATGCATGGCGCCGCGGCCGTGGTCGAGCTGGCGGCCGCCGTGGTTCGACACATAAATCCAGTCGACGCCGTGATCGAGCGCGATCGCCGCATCTTCCGCGGTGGCGATACCCTTGATGATCAGCGGGATTTTGAATTTGTCCTTGATCAGTTTCACCGTGCGCCATTCCAGTCCCTTCTGGAAGTCGCCGCCGGTGGCGCGGACGCGGCTGGCGCGCACATAGCGTTTTGCAATGTCGCGCTCGCGCCGGCTGTAATGCGCGGTGTCGACCGTCAGGCAAAACGCGCTATAGCCATTTGCGATTGCGCGGCTGACGCAGTCTTCGACATAGGCGTCGCCGCCGCGGACATAGAGCTGATAGATGCGCAAACACCCGGGCGCGGCCTCGGCGGTCTTCTCCAGGCCGGGCTCGGATACCGAGCTCAACATATGGGCGGCGCCGAATGTTCCGGCCCCGCGCGCGACGCTGGCAGCGGCGCCGGGGTCGAACAATTCGAGCGCGCCGACCGGCGCCAGCATCACCGGCAGACGCAGTTTGCGGCCGAACAGCTCGACTGAGCCGTCTACCTTGGCGACATTGCGCAGCACGCGCGGCCGGAACGCAATCTCGTCGAGCGACATGCGGTTGCGCCGCATGGTGGTCTCGGTCTCGGCGGCGCCGACAATATAGTCCCAGCAATTCTGGTTGAGATGGGCGCGCGCCTTGCGCACGAACTCGTGCAGGTTTTGGAACTCTTCGCCGCTGGCGCCGAGTTCAACCGCCGGCGGAATGCGGGTCGCTTCGTTCATATTGTCCTCCCCATCAGAATGCGTGTGCTTCGCCGTTGCCTTTCGCCTATCGCGTCCTGCGCTTCCGCGCCATCCCGAAAATTGCTATGGCAGGTATTAGCAGGGACGGGAGCGCACTTGCCTCCGGGGCTAATCGACAAGGAGAGCCGTTCGATGCCGTCCACACACATCGCGGCGCTGCGGGCGCTGCTCGAAGGCGAAAAAGGCGTGCTGCTGCCGGGCGCTCCGAATGCTTTGGCGGCCCGGATCATCGCGGATCTCGGGTTCAAGGCGGTCTATCTGACCGGCGCGGGGCTGACAAATATGCATCTCGGCCTGCCGGACCTCGGTTTCATGGATCTCAGCCAGGTCGCCGAGCACACCATGGCCATTCGGGGCGTGGTCGATCTGCCGCTGATCGTCGACGCCGATACGGGCTTCGGCAACGCCATCAATGTCACCCATACGGTGCGCACCCTGGAGCAGGCCGGCGCCAGCGCCATCCAGCTTGAAGATCAGCACGCGCCCAAGCGCTGCGGTCATTTCAGCGGCAAGGAGCTCGTCCCGCCTGCAGACATGGTGAACAAGCTACGCGCCGCGGTCGACGCCCGCCGTGACGGTCTCGTGATTATTGCCAGGACCGACGCCTGCGCGGTCGAGGGGTTTGAGGCCGCCATCGATCGGGCCAATCGCTATATCGAAGCCGGCGCGGATATGACTTTTGTGGAGGCGCCCGAATCCGTCGCCGACCTCAAGGAGGTGCCGCGGCGCCTCGCCGCGCCGCAGCTTTTGAACATGGTGCTCGGCGGCAAGACCCCGATCGTGGGCGAAAAAGCCGCCGCCGAGATGGGTTTTAGCCTCGTGCTTTACGCCAACGCGGCATTGCAAGGCGCCGTCCACGGCATGCAGACCACGCTGAAGGCGTTGCGTGACACCGGCGTGCTCGACGAATCTGCGGTCACGTCTTTCGCGGAACGCCAGAGGCTGGTCGACAAGCCGGGCTATGACGCGATGGAGGCCCGGTATGCAACAGCTTCAGGCACATCGCCAAGGAGCTAAGAAGCCCGTTGCGGCTGCTGAATGTTCACCTTCAGCTAATCCGCAAAGACAATAACAACTACCGCCTCATCCCGAGGAGCATCTGATGATAGCCCGGCTTCTGCTCGCTGCTGTTTCGGTCCTTGTCTGCGCCATCTTTATGCCAACGGCGCGCGCGGAGTGGCCCGAGCGCCCCATCCGCTGGATCGTGCCCTTCGGACCTGGCGGTGCAAACGATCTGATTGCACGCGTTGCCGCTGAAGGCGTCCGCAAGCGGCTGGGGCAGCCGATCGTCATCGAGAATCGCCCGGGTGCCGGCGCGGTGGTCGGCACCGTGGCGGTGGCGAAAGCGGCACCTGACGGTTACACGTTCCTGATAGGTGCCGCCGGCGTCATCACCAACAGCATGTTGCTCAAGAATCTCAGCTATGCCGATTCGGATCTGGTGCCGGTCGGCATGATCGCGGTCGCCCCATCGACCATCGTCGTCAATCCGAGTGTGCCCGCGTCCAACATGAATGAGTTCGTGGCCTGGGCGAAATCGCAAGGCGATAACCGCGTGACCTGGGCGACGGCCGGCAGCGGTAGCACGCCGCATTTCGTTGCCGAGATGGTCAAGGAAGCGAGCGGTCTCTCCATGACCATCGTACCGTTCCGCAGCGGCAGTGACGGCGTCAATGCGGTGCTGGCAAACACCGCAACCGCGACCTCAGAGGCGAGCATTGTCGTGTTACCGCAGATTCAGGCCGGCCTGCTGAAGCCGATCGCGACGACCTACACCAAGCGCATCAGCGCTTATCCGTCACTGTCGACAACGGCCGAGCAGGGCTATCCGACTGTCGAGATCGGCCATTGGGCCGGATTGCTGGCGCCGCGGGGCACGCCGCAGCCGATCATCGACAAGATGAATGCCAAGCTGCAGGCCGCGCTGAAAACGCCTGAGGTGGCGGAGAAGCTGTCGCAGAGTGGCATCGAGCCCGCTGGCGGATCAGTTGCCGATTTTGCGGCCTTCATCGCCAGTGAGCGCAAGCGCCTCGGCGACATCGCGGTCAAAGCCAAAATGGGTGAGCAGTAGACCGCCGATCCGAATTACGGTCCAATTACGGTGGCAGTGGATTTATTTCGATACACGGTTCGGCGATAGCGCTCGTTAGCGGCTTTTCGGCGCAACAGCTTCAGGACATCGCCAAGCGGTCATGGCCGCTACCGTTCGCCGGCCATTCGTCAGTCGTTCAAGCGGTTGTTGTTGATGATCTGCTGTTGCTGGTTAAATTGATCGGTGTTCATCTGCTGGATGTTGTTCTGGTTCTGCTGATCGATCATCTGCTGGATGTTGTCCTGGTCGCGCTGCCGCGCCACCCAGTCATCGTTCGATGAATTGTCGATCGACGGACTGCTCTCGAAGCTTGGGCCGTGCGCATGGGCTGACGGCGGATCGGGGATGACATGATCGAGCGCCCAGCCGCGGGTGAGCATGCATTGTTCGAACGTTGCACCGGCGGTAAACATGTTGTGCGACGCGCCGCATCTGCGGCCGTCGGCGCGTTTGGCGGCCATGCTGCGATCATGGCCGTTCGGCCGCAGCGTATCCCTGAACACCCAGGTGTCGGCCTGCGCCGCGCTCAGCGTTGCGGAAAGGATCAGCATCGTGCCGATGATCGTGCGTTTCATCTGATATCTCCATGTCGCGCAAAACCATCGGGGCGCGATCATGGGTCGCGATGGCGCAGGCACGGAGCGCCGGCGATTACAAATTGGACAGGGAACCGGGGTTGGCTAACCCGCCGGCTTGCGAAATGTGACAATTGAATTGAGGCGCTGTCACCGTAATCCTGATATGGTAGGCGGCGCCATGTGCAATTGGTGTTCGATGACCGCGAATTGGGCTCCCAACCAGCAATCGGCGAGGGCATCTTGAATTTTGTCACAGTGCAGAATGGACCGATCGATCTCAACGTGGCTGTCGAAGGGCGCGGCCCGTTGATCCTCTGCGTGCATGGCTTTCCAGAACTCTGGTACTCGTGGCGCCACCAGATCGCTCATTTTTCAGAGCGTGGATACCAGGTGGCGGCGCTCGACGTGCGCGGCTATGGCGCTAGCTCCAAGCCGCGCGAGATCGCCGCGTATTCAATTCGCAATCTGGCGTCAGATGTCGCTGCCGCGATTGATCAACTCGGGGGTGGAACAGCCATACTGTTCGGGCACGATTGGGGCGCGCCAATTGTCTGGAATACGGCACTGCTCTATCCGAACAAGGTAACAGCGGTCGCAGGTCTAAGTGTTCCATACACCCCGAGGAGAGAAATGCCGTTTATCGAAATGGCCAAGGCCATGTACAAGGACCGCTTTTTCTATCAGCTCTATTTCCAGAAAGAGGGCGTCGCCGAAGCGGAGTTTGAGGCCGACATCCCTGCCGGCTTGCGAAAGGCCTATTTTGCCCTCTCCGGCGCAGCGCCCCTCAATAAGTGGCTCGAACATAAGCCTAGTGACGCGAAACTACTGGATGGAATGATCGATCCTCAACCGTTTCCCGACTGGATGAGCGAGAAGGATTTGCAGGTCTACGTTGACGCATTTCGCGCGGGTGGCTTTCATGGTCCGCTCAATCGCTATCGGGCGAACAAAATTGATTTTGAAGAAATGGCGGACTTCGCTGGAAAGGGCGTGACGCAACCGTCGTATTTTGTCGGCGGCGAGCGTGACGCGGTTCGCGCTTTCGTTCCCGGAATGGATCTTTATGCGAACCCGGGGATCGCCTGCAGCGACTTTCGCGGCTCCGTTATTCTGCCGGGCATAGGTCACTGGGTGCAGCAGGAAGCGCCGCAAGAGACGAACGCGGCGCTCGAAGGCTTTCTGAAGGGAATCTAGGACGGTTTGCCCGATCTTGCCACCAATCCCCGCCGCAGCAGCAATAGCTGCGTAGGACCGTCGCAGAACGGTTTAATTATTGATCGTTATCGGCCGTGGGCTCGATATGTTTCACATAGTCTGTCAGCCAAGCTAGGGCTTGCTGCTTTGTTCCGAAACCCCGCATTTGGACTGTGGCGGGCGCATCCTTTCCGCCTGTTCCGCGAACCACTTCGACCTTAACCAGATACGTTGTGACGCGGGCCTGATCGCTCATCGGAAAAATCTGAGCGGCAAAAATAGCATTTTCGCTGAGAACCATCCGCATCGGGTCGAGCCTTTATCTAGATCGCCACAACAGCCAAACGTAGCAACATCCCGCGGCGGGCGGTACAGGATTGTCCCGAGTTCCTGTCAACTAATGCGATGACGGTTGGCCATGGCGAACGGATCGACGGCCCATGCGCAGCCCGCTGCGATGTAACTGTTGAAGGCGGCAAGCCACTGATCGATTGGCATCAGACGCACACCGCCCCTGTCGTCAGGACCGATTGCTTCGCTAACGAACGGCATTTGATCAGCCGGGCGCCGCACCACCTGAACGATATGATTGATGCCTCGCGTGCGAGGGAAGTTTGCTTCCCAACCAAAGGTCCCAAGATTGAGCCCGATGGTTGCGTAATCTGGCAACGTTGCAGCCGTGATTTCGCAGCCAGTAAGAAGTATTGGTGTGCGAGACTCGATCTCCAGCACTATTCGATCAGACCACGCCACGCAGGCCCCAATATCGACGACATCGAAGATATCTTTGCCGGTGGCGCTATTGTGCGCTCTCATGGCCTCCGTCAGCAGCACGCCTACCCAGCCCGAGCAGTCGATAACCGGAGGCGAGGCATCAAGCCCCGCAGCTTTGGTCCCTCGCAGATAGCCAACTCGATCTGTGTACCTCTCCACAAGCTCCCACATGCGCCACTGCGCCGCTGAGAAGTCTGGCATCTGGTTATCGTGGTCACCCATCCCCAATCATAACACCGTCGCCGGACCCTCGAACACAGTCGGATGATTTTTCACCGTCCTATCTTGCCGACTGGCCAGAGGGGGCAAAGCGGCCGCCAACTGTGCAGCGCTTACTGCTTCTCGCTCGTTATTTTCCCCCTGATAATGTAGAGGGTGCGCTTGCCGTCGGATATCGCAGTGCTGACGAACGTATCCTTGGCTGAGGAGCGAAGGGTTTTCCTGAGAATACCCGGCGCCCTGCAAAGGGCGTAAGTGCACGCTTCATCTACACTTCCAAATTCACGCCCGCGCTGGTCCCTCGCCAACAGCCGTCCGTTTACATACTGCTGGAAATAGAATCGGGGCATGACGGCTAATTCGGGGATCGCGGGATGCAAACACCCGGAGTGAGCAAGATTGCAGGGAAGCAAGATTGCACATTTTCAGAATTCGCCGCAGGTCACTTCGACAAGCTAGCTGTTGTTCCACTGAGGACGACTAGCGTTCTGTTAACGGAACGCCGGTTCTCCAGTGACCGCCGCGCGGCAGATTTGTGGCAATTCAACGGGACGGGACCCGGTGAGGGTTCGCCCGGGTCCCTAACCTTCCGGAACAGCGTCTTACCATCGAGGACCGCTCGGTAAGGCCACTCCAAATTATCGAGATGCGCCTGAACGGTGAGTGAACTGTTGCAGGGATTATGATGAAACCTGATTCCTGCCCGAACGGCGGTGGGTTGGTTGATGTGTGGTCCTCGGCCACGCGTTGCGCGCCCAATTGAGCATGTAGAACGGCAGCAATTGAGCGAAGAACGTCCCGTAGCCGGTCGTCCGGCCCGATCGCCACAAGAGCAGGACAGCGGGGAGCTTGCTTGCGACGGCGACGTCTTCCGTTCCCGCAATCTCCGCGCCGGGGCCACGCAGCTCCAATCCGGCGCTGTTCGGGCCGCCAGGATCGGCGCCAACCGTCGTGGTGCCCTTGCGGCTGATATGCGATCTGCCAGCGTGACGCCCGGTCACGATCGCATAGGTTCCCGTGACGACCATGCTGATCAGCGCCCAGGCGAAGGCCAAAGCGCTCGGTGCCCATGTGGAAGGATGGGCGGCGCCAAGTGACTTGATGGCGGTGATGATCAGGATCGCCGCGCAGATGGTAAAAACCGTGAAGACCACGACTGCAGGAGACAGAATCCGGGACGGCCGGGAACTCATCATACACCCTCTCGCTCGAGATGGACGACCGAATCCTCATCCCCATATTTGGGAATTACGGTGACGGTGCATTCAATCGAAGGGGAGAAAGCCATGACAAGACCTATCGTCTTGGCGGCGCTCGGCCTGAGCCTGATCGGCGCCGGCGCGGCCAACGCGCAGGATATGATCCTGACCAGCGCCGACATCAAAGAGGGCGCCACCATTGCCAACGAGCAGGTGCTCAAGGGGTTTGGCTGCAATGGCGGCAACCTGTCACCGGCTCTGAGTTGGAGCGGCGCGCCCAACGCCACCAAGAGCTTCGCCGTCACCATGTTTGATCCGGACGCGCCGACCGGGAGCGGCTGGTGGCATTGGGTCGCGTTCAACATTCCCGCAAGCACCACCTCGCTGCCCAAGGGCGCCGGCGACGTCAAGAAGAAGCTGATGCCGAAAGACGCGATCCAGAGCCGGAACAGTTTCGGCACCGAGGGCTATGGCGGCCCGTGTCCGCCGCCCGGCGACAAGCCGCATCATTACCAGATCACGGTTTTTGCGGTCGATGTCGACAAGCTGCCGGATGCCAAGAACGCTGCGGCCTCGGCCGCGCTGGTCGGCTCCGATCTGAAATCCCATACATTGGCGAAGGCGACGTTGACCGTTCTCTATGGTCGCTGAGGGTTCGAGGTCGACGGACCGCGCGTCACGTGGGCTGCTTGAAGACCGACTGCGGCAACGCGCGCTGCTCACACTGCTTTCGCCATCCGTACCGGGTCACGCCCGGCGGCTTGTACACTGAGAGTCCCGTGGCAATGAGTAATATCAGAAGACCGCCGGCGGCATGAACCACGAGTTGAAGCCCCGCTGCGCGAAGATCGCCACGAGAAAATGTCGTCTCTCCCGCAAGGCGGGCCGCGTCGTCAATCAGCGCCATCTTTGCCAGCAAGACGGCGGTGGCCAAGACCGTTAGCAAGAGTTTCACCAGGACCCAATAGTGCCGGAACAAGCCCCAAGGGGTGCCCAATGACTGGATAAGCCCGGTTAGCAGTGAAGCGAAGGCCAACGGGACGATGACGAACCGTGCGATCATCGCCATCGCCAGATAGGAGGCGCGGACCATCAGGGCATCCGGATTGATCAGGCCGGCGGCCGCGAGAGCCAGAAAGGCAGCGATAGAGCCGAGCAAGCCGATCGAGGAGGTTACATGTACGGTGAGCGCGAACTTGCGCAGGCCGGGAGTCATGGCAGGCATCAGTGGCCACTCTCGGGCGCTGCGTGGCCACCGAGGTCACTGGCAGATGACATGTTGTGGCGAGGCCCGCCACCTCTGTGAATCAGGATGACCACAAGTAGCGCCAGGGCGGCGGCCGCTAGTCCAGACACCTTCACCCAACGTGGCGCGCCTGGATAAGGAGGCAGGTCAGGCATGCGCGTCTCCTCGTGCGCGGTAGTAACGACGAACGCGGCGTGCGATAAGAGACACTGTGTCCAGAATCTTTTCAACCAACAGCTCGATGAAAATGTCCGTTACGGAACAGTCTGCGCGATTTGACCGGGAATAGTCTGGAGATGGCCAAGCGACCGATCGACCGCCGCGTCGCCCGTACCAGGGCGATGCTGCAACAGGCCCATCTTTCATTGATCCTGGAAAAGGGCTACGAGGCGACCACCGTCGAGGACATTTGCGACGCGGCCAATGTCGGTCGATCGACCTTCTACGCCCACTACACGAGCAAGGATGATCTAAGACGGAGCGGCCTCGAGCATTTGCGCAAGCAGCTCGTCGATCGCCAGAAGGAAGCGCTGGCGACACCCGGAGATATCAAGGACCGAAGTTTGGGCTTCAGCCTGACCATGTTTGAACATGCCAAGGACCATATCGATCTCTATCGGGCTCTGATTGGCGGCCGCGGCGGTGCCATTGCTCTGGGCACAATTCGCCAGATACTCTCCGATCTGGTGCGCAACGAGCTTGCCGCGAGTGTTGACAAGAAATCCGCGGACGCCATCTCGCGCGAACTTGTCGTCCAATATGTCGTTGGCGCCTTCATGGCCGTGATGACCTGGTGGCTTGACGGCGGCGCGAAGCTGCCGCCGCGCCGGATTGATGCGATGTTTCGGCGCTTGGCGACCGGGGGCATTATGCCGCCTTATTCGTGAAGGCTGGTCTTCCGGCGCTGTCGATTCAATTGGTCGAATCAGCGCGGCTTATGACCGATGACACAATTATGGATCGCCGGATTGCCGAGTTGATGGTTATCGGGCCGTCGCAACGACGATTGCCGGTCCGAGTTCCGGCTTGGAGCGCTCGAGTTTCGCGGCTATGCTTGGGGGTCCGGACATGGAAAATCGAGAGAATTGACGTCGAGATGATCATCGGCCTTACCAGAACGAGGCGAGTGGGAGCAGGGTGGTTCGTTGCCCTGATCTACCTGCTTTGCGTGCTGGCGCCGACGTTGTCTTTTGCGTTGCCGGGGTCACGTGCCGTCACTCCTTGCCTGACCGAGGCCGCTCATGGACCCGGCGTAGTCCATATGGGCTACGATGTACCAGCGCAGCATGTCCATAAGGATGGCCACATGCACGACCACTCCGGCGCTTATTCGCCCGAGAATTCCGGCGACGATCGCTCGATATCGGTGGCGCTCAATGGCAGGTCCGTCCCCGAGAAAGCCCCGCACTTGTTCGATGGGCAATGCTGCGGGCTGACGTGCGTCACCGCGCTCCCGGCCACGCTGATCGATGTCGTGAGGCCTTCCGGGCCGATGGCCCTGTGCGAGGTTGAAGGCTACCGCAAGGTTAGCGATAACGCTCCCTCACGACACTATCGTCCTCCCATTTCCTGACCTGACAGAAAATGACGCGGTGCCGCGCCCGTTGAGGGCATACGCATCTGTGGTCCATCGTCAGTTCAGGAAAAAATCATGCTTGCGCAGCTCGGGGCGATTCTCGCCCCCGTTCGTTCGGTGGCGGAAACAATATTCGGCATCAGATTACGAATACTTGCGGGTATGGCCATCACGGCCTTGACCCTGGGAGGATGCCTGCCCGCGACGGTACCGTTGGTCGGTGCCGATCCCGCTGACCCCGGCGTCAAGGTCGCCGGTGTGGGCTACCGTTCCACGGTTGCTCCCTACACCAGCCTTCGCCCGACCGCTCCTGGCCCATGGCGCGAGCAGAACGAACGTGTCGCCCCGGCTCCGAAGTCGGACCAGTAGGAGCGCGCGATGAACAGAAATTTCGAAATCGGCCCGACTCAAACCGCAGTGAGCCGGCCTCGATTGAAGCCCGCGTACTTAGCCGCGCTGCTTTCGACGCTTGCATTGCCCGGATGCGCGGCATTTTCGCCCGATGGCGGAATGTCCGTCGTCGCCAACGTTGCCGGCGAAACCATCAAAAAGGACGTGGTTTCGATTCGCACAACCGAGGACGCGGAATGGGCGCGGAGCGCGGTCCAACGACTCCTTCGTCCAACCCTGACTGCGGATACCGCGGTTCAGATCGCGCTGCTCAACAATCGAGGTTTGCAGGCAGCCTACAACGAGTTGGCGCTGGCGGAAGCGGACCTCGTCCGGGAAAGCCTGCCGCCCAATCCGACATTCTCGATTTCCCGCATTGCCGGACCGGGAGCGCTTGAAGCGGAGGGCCAAATTGTCGGAGATATCCTGGCACTGGCAACTTTGCCATTCCGATCGGAAATCGCGCGGCAGCGTTTCCAGCAAGCGCAATTGCGCGCCGCCGAGGAAACGCTGCGCCTCGCAGCCGAGGTCCGGCGGGCTTACTTTCGAGCCGTCGCCGCCAACGAACTGGTCGGACTCCTGACCAACGCCAAGTCCACGGCGGAAGCGACAGCGCAGCTGGCAACAAGACTCGGCCAGACCGGTGCATTGAACAAGCTCGATCAGGCCCGGGAGCAGGTTTTCTACGCCGAGACGACCGCCGAGCTCGCGACGCTTCGCCAGGATGCGACAAGTTCCCGGGAGCGTCTGATCCGCCTGCTCGGCTTGTGGGACGGCGACCTTGGCTTCCGGCTTCCGCAGAAATTACCAATGTTGCCGCGTCGCCCGCTGTCGCTCCCGCGCATCGAGGTCGATGCGGTCGAACACCGCTTAGACCTCCAGATAGCCCGCATCGAACTCGCAGCTCTGGCGAAATCCCTCAATCTTACCGAGGCCACCCGCTTTGTCACTATGCTCGATCTCGCGGGGATCGACAGGTACACTCTCGAACCCGGAAACGCTCCTTTTCGCGAGCGCGGCTTCGACGTGCAGTTCCAGATTCCGATCTTCGACGGCGGCGAGGTCCGAGTTCGGCAGGCTGCGGAAACCTACAACCAGGCATTCAATCGCCTCACCGAGAAGGCAGTGAACGTCCGCTCGGAAGCGCGCGATGCGTTCCGGGTCTATCGCTCGACTTACGATATCGCCGGGCACTACGAGCGCGAGGTGGTACCGCTTCGCAACATCATCACCGATGAATCGAATTTGCGTCTCAGCAGCATGCAAATCGACGTGTTCGCATTGCTGGCGGAGGCGAGGCAGCGAATAGCGGCCTTGCGCGCCGCCATCGAAGCCAAGCGCGAGTTCTGGTTCGCTCAATCGGAATTGAAGACAGCCGTGTACGGCGGGGGCGGCGGCGAAACGCAAACACAGACCCGTCCCTCGGTCACCGCCCAAGCGGGCGCGGGTGGACAATAAATGGAGAAAGCCATGTTATCTCGACGAAACTTTCTTGGCACGGCCACGGCGCTCGCAAGCGCCACCGCCATCAGCGGTCGCGCCCAGGCCGCGAACATTCCCGAAGCGCCAATCATGGACAAGGCGACGATGCAGCCGCCGCTCCATCCGACCGGCGGTCCCGACTACAATCCCGTGGTCACGCTCAACGGCTGGACCTTGCCGTGGCGGATGAACGGCGACTGGAAGGAATTCCATCTCGTCGCCGAGCCGGTCGAACGCGAATTAGCCGAAGGCATGAAGGCATTTCTTTGGGGCTACAACGGCCAGGCGCCGGGACCGACGATCGAAGCGGTGGAAGGCGACAAGGTCCGCATCTTCGTCACCAACAAGCTTCCCGAGCACACGACCGTCCACTGGCATGGGGTGCTCTTGCCGAGCGGCATGGATGGCGTCGGCGGGCTAACTCAGCCGCATATCAAACCCGGCAAGACCTTCGTCTACGAATTCCAGTTCACCAAAAGCGGGACTTTCATGTACCACCCGCACTCAGACGAGATGGTCCAGATGGCGATGGGCATGATGGGGATGATCGTCGTGCATCCGCGCGACACGTCCTTCCGCCCGGTCGACCGCGACTTCGTCTTTATCATGAGCACCTACGATATCGACCCCGGCACCTATCTGCCGAAGGTCACGGAAATGACCAATTTCAACATGTGGACGTGGAACAGCCGGGTATTTCCCGGCATCGATCCGTTGCCGGTGCGTCTTGGCGACCGCGTGCGTGTGCGCATCGGCAATCTCACCATGACCAACCATCCGATCCATCTGCACGGCCATAACTTCGGAGTCAGCTGTACGGACGGCGGATGGGTCCCGGAAAGCGCGCAATGGCCGGAGACGACGACCGATGTGCCGGTCGGCGCCATCAGGGCGTTCGACTTCCTCGCCAACAATCCGGGCGACTGGGCGTTTCACTGCCACAAGTCCCATCACACGATGAATGCGATGGGTCACGACGTGAAGAACTTCATCGGCGTTCCAAAGAAGGACTTGGCCAAGGCGGCCAGCAAGCTGGCTCCCGACGCCATGGTGATGGGATCAGCGGGCATGGCCATGGGCGAGATGGAAATGCCGATGCCCGACAACACGCTGCCGATGATGACCGGATCGGGACAGTTCGGTCCAATCGAAATGGGCGGAATGTTCACCGTCGTGAAGATACGCGAAGGGCTTGCACGCGACGATTACAAGGATCCGGGTCCCTACAAGTTTCCGCAGGGCACGGTCGCCTACGAGATCGATGCCCCGCCAAGCGAGGCGCCGCGGCCGACCGGGCCAAAGGACAAACCAACAAAAGAACAGGGATCGAAGCCCATGGACATGAAAGGGATGAAGGGCATGTGAGCGGCGATCGAGGAACAGCAATCAACAACATCAGCGGCAGGAACTCACCAATGAAGAAATTGCGTCAAGCCGGGATTGCCGTGATGGGCATTTTGCTCGCTTCAGCGTCCGCCCAAGCCTACCCCGCCGGCGAGCCGGGCGATCCGGCAAAGCCGGCCAGGATTGTTCACGTCACGATGACCGAAGCCGACGGTGAGATGCTGTTTTTGCCGAACAGGATCGAGATCAAAAAGGATGAGCAGGTCAAGTTCATGTTGCGCAACAACGGTGAGCTCGACCATGAGTTCATCCTCGGGACTACGGCGGAGAATCTTAAGCACGCCGAGTCCATGAAGAGAAATCCGGACATGGAGCACGACGATCCCAACGGAAAGCGGGTTGCTCCCAAGAAGACGGATCAGATCGTATGGAGGTTCACCCAGGTCGGCGAGTTCGAATATTCCTGCCTGATCCCGGGTCACCGGGAAGCCGGGATGATCGGAACAATCGTCGTCAAGTAACCCACACCAAACTCAAATCTACGAAAGGAAAGAAAATGAAATTGAGCAAACTCGCCGCCGCAACACTCGCACTCTCCATCTTCGCTTCGTTAGCGGCATCCGCCGAGGACGCGATGGTCAAGGGAGTGGTGAAGAAGATCGACGCGGGCGCCGGGAAAATCACGCTGACCAGCGGCCCGATCAAGAGCCTCGATATGGACGACGACAACATGACGATGGTGTTCCGCGTCCAGGATCCCGCGATGCTCAAGCAGGTGAAGGTCGGGGACAAGGTGCAGTTCGAAGCCGAACCCGCGACCGCCGGCATCACGATCACGAAGCTGCAGAAGGGCAACTAAACCAGGGTATGCGCCGCCGCCTGCCTGGTCGCAGGCGGCGCCGGACTCCCACTGACCGCGCCATTCGAGTAGCCGCGCGATGCCGGACAACAATTACGATTGCGCAGCGCATGTTTTTTCATGTCATGCGGCCAACGACAACGTCGAAAAGGGCGGGGGAGGTCTGATGCTCGTTCTCGACGTGTAATGAATCGCGAATTCGCAACTCAGTCTCAATAAAGGAAGATCGAATGTCCAATACTAGACCCGCCGCTGTCGCTTTGGTTGCAGCAATCCTGTACGGCGGCATTGTCTATGCTCATCCGCAGCTCCAATCGGCTGAGCCTGCAGCCGGAGAGGCGACGACGTCGCCCAAGCAGATAAGCATCACGTTTAATGAAAACGTGGTCCAGCAATTCTCTGGCGTTGAGGTGAAGGATCAAACCGGAAGAATAATCCCGACCGGCAAAGCGGCGACCGATCCCGCCAACAAGAAATTGCTAATAGTGCCGGTGAATGAGCAGCTACCCCCCGGCGACTACAAGGTCGAATGGCACGCCGTGTCCGACGACACCCACCGAGTCAAAGGTAGTTACTCGTTCAGCGTGGCCCGGTGATGATCGATCTTGGACTGGTCGTCGCGCGGCTTCTGCACTACGCGGCGCAGACCACGCTCGCCGGTGTGTCGTTTTTTCCGCTGTACGCGTGTGCGGACGCCGAACCGACCGCGTTGCTTCGCTGGCGGCAGCGCGTGCTTCTCGCAGCCGCCATTGTTTCGTTGCTCAGCGGTGTTCTGTGGTTCGTTTTCGCGGTCGCGAACATGAGCGGCACGTTGGCCGACGTTGGCGATCGCGAGGTGCTGTGGATGATATTGAACGAAATGAGTTTTGGCCGCGTGTGGACCGCCCGGCTTGTCCTCTCGATCATCATGGTCGGCCTGTTTTGGAATCGCGTCGTTTCAAAGTCCGGTCCTCGCCTGGATCTGATCTCGCCGGCTCTGGCCGCGGTGCTGTTGATCTCATTGGCGGGAGTGGGTCACTCTCAAATCGAGGAGGGGATCGAGGGCATAATCCATGTCGTGTCGGATGCGGCACACCTGCTTGCCGCCGGCGCATGGCTGGGAGGACTGGTGCCGCTAGGTTACATCCTCTTGCTGCAAGGCGGAGAGAAACGCCGACACGCGCAGAGAAGCGACTTGGATGATATCCTGCTGCGTTTTTCTGGCATGGGGTACGTTGCGGTTGCGACGCTCTTAGGATCAGGCTTCCTCAACAGCTGGTTTCTAATTGGCAACGTTTCCCGCCTGTTTGCAACACCGTATGGACAATTGCTCATCCTGAAGCTGGTGCTCTTTGCCGGCATGCTGGCGCTCGCAGTTTCGAACAGGTTCTGGATAGTTCCGTCGCTGACCAAGGCACCGACACATGATCCGAGCGGCTCGGCAGCTTGGACTGCTAGACTGCGCTACCATGTGCTCGGCGAGCAGTTCTTAGGCCTTATAGTTCTTTTTGGGAACCATGCGACCGGCGATCGCTCAATGATGACGAAGCAAACCCGCCTCTGCGCCTCCGCAGGAAAGTTCAGCGAAGTCCTGCTCAAGCATTAGCGATCGACCCCGAACGAGTACGCTCCCTTCACGCGGTGGGTATCTTCGGAAACAGCATGCCATGTGATCGTATAATGTCCCGCCGTCAACGGCGCTGGCAGTGGAACAACGAGTTGTTTCTGATCCTTCGGATCGGTCGCCGCAACGCCGGCAGGGATTGTCTTGCCACTTTCATTTTTGATTTCCACGCCCGAAAATTTCGCTATCACGCCTTCGCTAAAATTCAGCTTGATCTCCGTGGGGGAGACCTTGCTCGAAACATCAGCTGCGGGGGTGGCAGATATTAGCTTCGGATGAGCATTGGCTGAAGTAGCAAGCAGGCTAATCACCAAAACTGCGAGGGTACCTATCGTCATCGTATTTCGAAACATTCCAATTCCTTTCCTTGTAACTCAGACCGCCGCGCAGGATTGCGAGGGCTCTCTCGGCTGGGGCGCCGAGCTCCCCCAGTCAGAAACCGAGTTAATAATCCCGATAGCCATAATAACGTGGCCTTGAATAATAGTAGTATTGCGGTGCTGGCTGATATCCGTGGGCCTCGTCATGAAGGTCCCGAAGGGCACGATGATAGGCACGGTGCTCGCCACGACTATAAAAACCGTACTCATGGGCACGTTCGTGCGCGTCAGACAATTGATCGTGAAACCGGTCGTGAGAGTTGTAACCGTAGTCTTCATCATCGTGGGCAAGTGCTGGCACCACGGACACGCTCAACAGCACGCTGGCCATTAGAAGGGCTTTTCGTAAGGTCATGGTCCATCTCCGTTCCCTGTGTCAGCCCAATGCGGTCAGGCGCTATGGGCTCACCAACTTTCAGTTCCTAGGTGAAGACCTTAAAAGAGTTGATGTGAACGCCATCCGAATGGGCCGTTCATCGACCGTTTATTTCGAGCTTCCCGATCTTCGTCTTGCCGCATGCGGTTGCTGACATTACTGTTGTGGTCACGTGGATTTACATTCGACGCTGGGGCTGCTCGGATTCGTGTTTGATGTAGGGAATATTGGAGGCCAAATCATGAGTAGTACATCGATCGTTCATTCTCGCAGTCTGACGCGGCGAAGCGCACTCGGGATAGTGGCGTTGGCTCTGGTCATGCCGTCGGTTTCTGCGTTTGCCCAGCCTGCAGCCATCCTTGTTCACAAGGATCCAAATTGCAGTTGCTGCTCGGGCTGGGTGCGGCATCTCAAAGATGCCGGCTTCGCTGTTACGGTTGAGGAGACCACAGACCTTCAACCCGTCAGGAAACGGCTAGGGGTGCCGGCCGATCTCGCCGCTTGCCACACCGCTGAGGTCGATGGATACGTGCTGGAGGGACATGTGCCGGCGGCGGCCGTCCGACGACTCCTCGAAAAACGACCGACCGCCATCGGGTTGGCCGTCCCCGGCATGCCCACCGGTTCGCCGGGAATGGAAGGGGGAACACCCAAGCGATACGACGTCATTCTGTTCGCAAAGACCGGCCATCAACCCTTTATGCACTTTATTGGTGCGGAAAATGTCGGCTGAGGGCCGCTAGTAACCATTTGTATTTCCGGCAATTTCGGGCGCGCTTCGCCATCTAGCAACTATGTGAACCGATCATTCTTTCCAAGGTTCGCGCCATGTGTGATGTTACGTCATGAATCTTCGCCGACTCATCGGTCGTCTGCTCGCGGTCTTTGTGATCGTTGGGCTGGTTGCTGCGCCGCTGGTAACACCGGCTGCGGCAAAGCGCCTGCCTGTTGGCGAGATGAGCGATATGGCCGCTATGCCCGGGGACATGCCGTGCTGTCCAGACGGCAAGAAAAACAACAGCTGTCAGGATTGCCCGCTCGTCGCGACGTGCATGCTGACGATCGCTCAGGCTGACCCGTCCCCGACAAACGGTATCCAGGTTTTCTTCCAGACCCGCAGGCTGTCCTTCTCTCTGGTCGATTTGACCGCCGACGGCCTCATCGGCGCCCCTCCCGAGCATCCTCCTCGAACTCTGGTCTGATCGGCGCTTCCTGCGCCGGCTGCTGCCGCGTGGTCCCAAGCCGCGCGGACAAAACGCATGCCGCTTTGCGGCAGATCACTGACAATTGAGGATTTAAAATGAAGACGTCTCGTTACGCGCGCGGCTTGCAGGCCGCGTTCATCGGCATCGCCATGACCGGTTCGGTCACTATCGCTCGCGCCGACATCAAGGACTACGAGTTCCAGCTCGTCGACCAGAACATCAAGAAGGGCGATGCGATCATTTCCGTCCGCCTGATCCATAAGCCCGATGGCAAGCCTGTCTCCGGCGCGGTGATCTTCGCCACGAGACTGGATATGGCGCCGGACGGCATGGAAACGATGAAGACAAAGATCGAACCCATGCCCAGTACGGAGCCTGGGGTCTATAAGTTCAAGGCTGTCCTGACAATGGAGGGCGGGTGGCAGTTGTCGCTGGGCGCCAAAGTCCAGGGTGAAACCGGGTCAGTCGAAAACAAGCTTGTCCTCAAGGCGACGCCGTGACCCGCTCGGTCGGAATCATTCGGCTCGTCGCAATCGGAGCAACCGCAGCGGTGCTGTGGTTGTCTCCGGCAGCGGCAGGCGATCAGACCGTGCCCGGAGCGACGGTGGAAAGCGTCGTCGCATTTGCGCGGCGCCTCAATCCGACGGTGGCGGCGGCGGCGCTCGACTTCGATGCGGCGTTCCACAAGATTGGAACGGCCGGCGTGCTGGCCGATCCCACGCTGGTACTCGAAGCCTGGGACGTCAATAGTGTGGGCGTCGGGCAGCGACGCTTCGGCATCGAGCAAGAATTCAAGCTCTGGGGCAAATACGGCCTTGAGCGCAATATCGCAGAAGCTGATGCCGACGCCGCAAAATTCCAGGGCCGCGCGACCGTTACCGAACTGATTGCGCAGGTCATTGCCGCGCATGGCGAATACAACGCCGCCTACGAGGCGGTCGGAATCTCGACCGAAATCAAACGGCGATATGACGAGATGCTGGGCCTGCTGCGGTCACGATACGGAGCAACGTCGGTCGATCAGCAGGACGTCATCAGGGCCGAGATCGAGGCCGCCACTGCCGAGGGCGACGTCGTTCGCAGGCAGGGCGAACTGAAATCGGCCGCAGCCCGGCTCAATTCCCTGATCGGGCGCCCTTCTTTGGCGCCGTTAGCGGCGCCGACCGGCTTTCGGACTGTCAAGTCGGTGAGCCTCGCGCAGGCTCAGGCCCTCGCGCGATCGGCAAATCCCATGTTGGCGCTGGCCGGGGCGCAGAGCAATTCCGCAGCCCAAACCAAATCTCTTACGGAGCTTAACTACTATCCCGACGTAACGCTTGGCGCGAAATACGTGCAGCGGCCCGGCACCGAAGATACCGGCGAGTTCATGCTGGGCGTCAAGCTGCCGCTGCACTACGAGGTCAAAGACGCCGAGCAGCGTGCGGCAGGCGCGCGACTTGGCGCCGCGCAAGCTCGCAACGAGGCGCTCCGGCTGCGGATCGATGGACAGATTGCCGATGCCTGGTTCGGCGTCGATGCGCTGCGGAAGGTCATTCAAATCTACGCGTCGCGCCAACTGCCGCCGGCCCGCTCATCGGTCGACAATGCGCGAAACGCCTTCCAGGCCGGCTCCTCGGATATTGCAATGGTTTTCGAATCGGAGCGAAGGCTTCGAGCGGTCCAGCTTGATCTGCTGAAGCTCAAGGTGGAGCTGCAAACGAAATATGCCGAGATGGAACGACTAGCGGGAGGCTCGCTATGAGAGGAACGTATTCGGCGGCTTCACGTCAGCGTGAGCAAGTAACCGGTCGGCGATGTGCCCCGAACTCATTGAAGAAGCGCACATGATACAGTTCACGCGCGCAAGCGCCCGCCAGATTCAAGCGCAATCGCGAGGCTCGCTATGAGGCGGCTGGTTAGCGCACTCTTGATGGTATCCGCGGTTTTGGCTGCCGGGGTGATTGGATTGGTCGTGGGCCGGTCGAACGGCCCGCTTCCTGGATGGCTCGACGGTATTCTGCCCGCCGCTGCAAAACAGAGCACGCCTCAATTGGAAGGTACCGGGCCCATCATCTACTATCGCAACCCCGACGGTCTTCCAGATTACTCGCTTACTCCAAAGAAGACGTCCTCGGGCAAGGAATATGCCGCAGTTCACGCAAGCGAAGATGTGAGTTTCGAGGAAAAAGCCCCTGAAGCCGCTGCTGCAAAGGGAGGGGAGCGCCGGATCCGCTTTTACCGCAACCCAATGGGCCTTCCCGACACATCGCCGGTTCCGAAAAAGGATTCGATGGGGATGGATTATCTGCCCGTGTACCAGGGCGAACAGGACGACGACTCGTCGGTGAAGGTGAGCGCCGGGAAGCTTCAAAAGACAGGTGTTCAGACCGAGCTCGCGGAGCGGCGCGCTCTGAACACTGTTGTTCGCGCACCGGGCACCGTTCAGGAGGACGAGCGCCGCAAATCGGTCGTAGCGCTGCGTTTCGAAGGTTTTATCGACACCGTCGAAAACGTCACGACCGGCACGCATGTCCATAAGGGCCAGCGGCTGATGCGCGTCTATGGCCCAAACCTGTCGAGCGCCGCCGCCGAATATCTGTCGGCGCTCAATGCCCGCCCAGGCGTCGGCATTGGCGATCAAGCCTTGAAGGGCGCGCGCCGGCGCCTTGAAAATCTGGATGCCCCTGAGAAGTTTATTGCCGACATCGAGCGCACGCGCGAAATCCCGGCCTATGTCAGCTGGCCGGCGCCGCAGGACGGCGAGATCGTGGAACGTATAGCCGTCAACGGCATGCGCGCGGCTCCGGGAGATGTTCTGTTCCGGATCGCCGATCACGACGTCGTTTGGGTGTTGGCCGATGTTGCGGAGCGAGATCTTTCGCAGGTCGAGGTCGGACAAACGGCCAGCGTCCGGCTTCGCGGCTATCCTGACAGGACTTTCACTGGGAAGGTCACGCTGATCTATCCACACTTAGTGGCAGAGACACGGACCGCGCGAATAAGAATCGAGCTGCCTAACCCGGACGAGGTTCTGCGGCCGGACATGTATGCCGATATCGAGATCGCGACCGGGACAGAAACTCCCGTCCTGACCGTGTCCAGCAGCGCGGTGATCGACAGCGGCGATCGGCAGATCGTGCTGCTCGACAAGGGCGAGGGGCGTTTCGAGCCACGCGCGGTCAAGCTCGGACGGCGCGGCGACGGTCGGATCGAGATCAAGGAAGGGCTCGCTGAAAACGATAAGGTGGTCGTCTCCGCGAATTTCCTGATCGATGCCGAAAGCAATCTCAAAGCCGCGCTCAGTGGACTGGACAAGGGGGAGAAATCGCAATGATCGCGCGCCTGATCGCCTGGTCGGCCCGCAACCTGCTCCTGGTCATCTTCGGCGCCGGATTCGCCGCCGCGGCCGGAATCTACGCGCTGGTCCATCTGCCGCTCGACGCCATTCCTGATCTCTCCGACACCCAGGTAATCGTCTATACGGAATACCCGGGTCAGGCTCCGCAGGTGATCGAGGATCAGGTCACCTATCCGCTGACGACCGCGATGCTGACCGTGCCGCGGTCCAAAGTCGTGCGCGGCTTCTCGTTCTTCGGCGTCTCGTTTGTCTATGTCATCTTCGAGGACGGTACTGACATCTACTGGGCGCGTTCGCGGGTGCTGGAGTTCCTCAACGGCGCCACCTCGCGATTGCCCGTCGGTGTGACCCCGACGATCGGCCCGGACGCGACGGGCGTGGGCTGGGTCTACCAATACGCCGTGATGTCAAAGGAATTAAATCTTTCCGACACGCGCACCATCCAGGACTGGAACCTGAAGTTCGCGCTGGCGAAAGCCGAAGGCGTCGCCGAAGTCGCGAGCGTCGGCGGCTTCGTCAAGCAATACAACGTCATCCTCGATCCGCAGCGGATGCGCGATCTCGGCATCACCATGCAGAAGATGCGCGATGCGATCCGCGCCAGCAACGCCGACGTCGGCGGGCGCACGGTCGAACTTTCCGAGTTCGAATACGTCATCCGCGGCAAGGGCTATCTGAAAAACATCAACGACCTCGGCAACATCGTGCTCAAGACCAATAACGGCACGCCGGTTTTGCTGCGCGACGTCGCCCGCGTCGAGCTCGGCCCCGATGAGCGGCGCGGTATCACCGAACTAAACGGGGAGGGGGAAGTCGCCAGCGGCATCGTGTTGCAGCGCTTCGGGGTCAACGCGCTCGACGTGATCGAGAACGTCAAGAAGCGTTTTAAGGAAATCGCGAGCAGTCTGCCGAAATCGGTCGAGATCGTCCCGGTCTATGACCGTTCGAACCTGATCAACGCCGCCATCGACACGCTCAAGCACACGCTATTCGAGGAGAGCGTCGTCGTCGCCCTGGTCTGTATCTTGTTTCTGCTGCATTTCCGCAGCGCGCTGGTGGCGATCCTGATGTTGCCGGTCGGGGTGCTGATGGCGTTTGGCGCGATGAAGCTATTAGGACTTGGCTCCAACATCATGAGCCTCGGCGGGATCGCGATCGCGATCGGCGCCATGGTCGATGCGGCGATCGTCATGATCGAGAATGCACACAAGCATATGGAGCGGGCCGAGCCCGGCCGCTCCCGTGTGGATATCCTGATCGCGGCGGCGTCGGAAGTCGGGCCGGCGCTGTTCTTCAGTCTGCTGATCATCACCGTGTCGTTCATGCCGATCTTCACGCTGGAATCGCAGGAAGGGCGGCTGTTCAGCCCGCTGGCATTTACCAAGACGTTTTCGATGGCTGCGGCCGCGCTGTTATCGGTCACGCTGGTGCCGGCGCTGATGGTGATTTTCGTGCGCGGCCGGATCGTTCCGGAGCACAGGAATCCGATCAACAGGTTTTTGATCTGGATCTACCGGCCGGTGATCAAAGGTGTGATGCGCGCCAAGACGCTGGTGATCGCACTTTCGCTTGCGGTGCTCGCGGTGACGATCTGGCCGGCGCGCCAGCTCGGCTCCGAGTTCATGCCGAACCTGAACGAAGGCACGCTGCTCTACATGCCGACGACGCTGCCGGGCATCTCCGTTACCAAGGCCGGCGAATTGATGCAGACCCAGGACAAGATCATCCGGACATTTCCGGAAGTCGCCTCCGTCTACGGCAAGGCCGGCCGCGCCGCGACCGCGACCGATCCGGCGCCGTCCGAAATGTTCGAGACCGTCGTCAACCTGAAGCCCAAGCAGAACTGGCGTCCCGGTGTCACGGTCGACAGCCTGATCGCGGAGATGGACAAGGCGCTGCAGTTTCCCGGCGTGTCCAACGCCTGGACCATGCCGATCAAGGCGCGCATCGATATGCTATCGACCGGAATCCGGACCCCGATCGGGGTCAAGGTGATCGGCACCGATCTGGTCGAGATCGACAAGCTTGCAAAACAGATCGAGCAGGTCCTCAAAGCCGTGCCGGGCACGTCGTCCGCCTATGCCGAGCGCGGGATCGGCGGCTACTATCTCGACGTGACGCCTGACCGCGCGGCTTTGGCGCGCTATGGCATCATGGTTCAGGACGTTCAGGACGTCATCGCCACCGCGCTCGGCGGTCAGACCGTGACCACCACGGTGGAAGGCCGGCAGCGCTTCAGCGTCAACATGCGCTATCCCCGGGACCTGCGCGACAATCCTCAGGCCATCGCCAACGATGTGCTCGTGCCGATGCCGGCCGGCGGTGCGGTGCCGCTCGGGGAGGTCGCGAAGGTCGTCCCAGCACGCGGCCCGACGTCGATCCGGACCGAGAACGGGCAGTTGGCCACCTACATCTATGTCGACACCCGCGACCGCGATCTCGGCGGCTATGTCGCCGATGCGCAGCGTGCGGTGCAGGCCAGCATCCAGTTTCCGCCCGGCTACTACGTGATGTGGAGTGGCCAGTACGAATATCTCGAGCGCGCGACGGCGCGCCTCAAGATCGTCGTGCCGGTGACGCTGCTGATCATCTTCCTGCTGCTATACCTCAACTTCCGCTCCATCACCGAAACCATGATCGTGATGCTGTCGCTGCCGTTTGCGCTGGTCGGCGGGCTCTGGCTGATGTGGTGGCTTGGCTTCAATCTTTCGGTCGCCGTCGCCGTCGGCTTCATCGCTCTTGCCGGCGTCGCCGCCGAAACCGGCGTCGTGATGCTGATCTATCTCAATCAGGCATTGGCGGAGATCAAGGCGCAACGCGATATGGAGGGCCGCGCGCTGACGCGCGGCGATCTTTACGATGCCATCATGGAAGGTGCCGTCGAGCGCGTGCGTCCCAAGATGATGACGGTGGTCGCCATCATGGCGGGGTTGCTGCCGATCATGTGGAGCACCGGCACGGGTTCCGAGATCATGCAGCGCATCGCAGTGCCGATGATCGGCGGCATGATCTCTTCGACCTTGCTGACGCTGATCGTGATTCCGGCGATCTTCGGGTTGGTCAAAGGCTTCCGGTTGCCGAGCGAACCGAATGCAGATGTTCCCACGAAAGAGGGCGGCCAGCATCAGATCGCGATAAGCGGCTACGACCGTCCAGAAGCGGCGGAATGATGGAAGCGCGCACGCTTTTCGGCGGTTTCACATTTTTTTGCCCCATCTGCCCGCCGGCTGTAACCAAACCGGCCAAACTTGCGAACTAATAGAGATACGTCAGGCATGACGACCCACGAAATCGAACTCAGGGAACTGATGCTTGCCAGCCTGGACGGCGACGCGGCCTCGCACCGCGCGCTGCTCGACCGGTTGAGCCGTCGCCTGCGTGCCTATTTCAAAGGCAAGCTGGCGGGGATTGGCAGAGATGCAACGGAGGCGGAAGATCTGGTTCAGGAAGCGGTGTTGGCGATCCACATCAAGCGACATACCTACGATCCGGCGGAGCCGCTGACGCCGTGGGTGCACGCGATCGCGCGCTACAAGCTGATCGATTTCCTGCGCCGGAGCCGCGCGTCGATTTCCGATGTACCGATCGAGGAGGCCGATGCGATCATGGCGCATGACGACAATGTCGACGCCGAGAGTACATACGACTTGAAACGGCTGATGCAGCGGCTGCCGGAAAAAATGCGATGTTCGATCGAGGCCGTAAAACTGGATGGACAGAGCATAGCCGAAGCAGCAGTCCGGTGCGGCATCTCTGAATCCGGAGTAAAAGTGAACATTCACCGTGGACTCAAAGCGCTGGCCGCTTTGATTTCCCAGGAGACCCGAACATGAAGACGGACGACCTGGTCGCCGCGCTCAGTGCACATATCGAGCCGGTCAACCGCAAACTGGTCAGTCGGACATTTTACATTGCCCTCACGGCGGGAACAGTCGTCGCGGTCGGCATCATACTCGTCGGGCTGGGCATCCGCTCTGACCTGATGACCGCTCGCGCCTTGATTTTTCTCCTCCTCAAACTCGCATTCACGGTCGGGATCGTTGGCGTGGCATCGGTGTATCTGATGCGGCTGGCGCGGCCCGGAGGGGAGCGAAGAATCTCGTCAATTTCGCCTGTGATCCCGTTCGCGGCGATCGTGCTGTTTGCCGCCATCAGTCTCGGATTTGCGCCGAGCTCGCACTGGAACAAGATGGTTATGGGAGATGAATGGCTTGAATGCCTTCTCTCGATTCCCATCATCGCGATCGTGCCTTTCGCCGTCATCATCGCGGCGGTCCGAACGGCTGCGCCAACAAATCTTGCCGGTACAGGGGCCGTCGCCGGTCTCGTGGCAGGTGGCGTGAGCGCGATGGCCTATGCACTGCATTGCACGGATGATTCATTGCCGTTCGTTGCGGTCTGGTACGGTGGCACGATTGTGCTGTGCACCTTAGCAGGTGCAATACTTGGACCGCGATTGTTGCGTTGGTGATGGAATTGCTCACCGCCTTCACGTCGGCGTGAGCGTGTAACCGCCAGACGATTTGCTCCGAACTCATCATTAGAAGCGCACATCACGCGCTTCCAACAAATGATGGAGCCGGACCATGTTAAAGAAACACCTTCTTAAGATTTCACTCTTGCTGCCGCTGATGGCGATATCTGCAACGGCCTACGCGGGCTCGACCATCTCGGACAAGAGCTATTGGCCGAGTGAGGCCAGGCAAAGCGCTCAACTCAGAACGGTTGGTTCGCAAGGCGATCTGAATTCTGCGTTCGCCTCCTATCCGGCTGCGTCACGCGTGCAGCCCGCGGCGAATCCGAACGAGACCGGATCCGCATGGCATTATCAGGGCGGCCCGAAATCCCACTAAAGTCCGCGTCACCGCGATGGAGTTAGCCGTTGCCGTAGTGCATGGGGTTGCGGATAAGCATCGACCTCCGCGACCCCTTCATATTGGCGTGCACCAAAACGGAGGGAGCACTCCCATGGCCTTAAGGCTTCACGATATCACCCTCGGCGGTGGCGCGAATTCACTGCTCGACACATTGAGAGGCTATTTTGTCCGGTACCGCCTGGCGCTGTATCTTTTCTCCGGAGCAGCCGTTGCTTTAGGTGTTGTCCTGAACTGGAACTGGCTGACGGTCGCCGGGTTACTTCGCATCGTGGCAGTGCTACCGTGCGCGCTGATGATGTTCAGCTGCATCAGACACGGGACTCGCAGGTCAGATGAAGAAACCGCGTTACCGGAAAGCACGTTGTCGTCTCGATTCTCAGCATCGTCAGATCCGCAAAAGTAGCTGTTGCCGCGTCTTGATCGCGGCGCCAGCATGCCAGCCGTCACCAACCTTTCGAACCGCTCAAGACTTATCGCGAAGCGCGCCAAGTGAGGTGAACCATGATGATGGACGGCATGATGCCTGGAATGATGTGGGCCATGAGATTCGTATGGTTGCTGGCCGTCATTGTCCTGATCCTGGCGGCCGCAGCGCTCGTCAAATATCTACGCTCCTGAGACAAGGCGAGCCACAATGAACAAGTTCGTGATAGCCGCGTTTGCGACGAGCGTTTCGTTATCTCCTGCGGTGGCCCAGCATGGCGATGCAACCCGAGGTCAGCGAGATTTCCAGGCTTGCGCGCCGTGCCATTCGCTCGAACCCGATCGAAACATGACGGGGCCAAGTCTGGCCGACCTTTGGGGACGCAAGGCCGGCGGACTATCGAGCTTCGATCGTTACTCCAATGCGCTCAAATCGTCGGGAATTATCTGGGACGACCGCGCGCTTGATGGATGGCTGACCGATCCGCAGCGCATGGTGCCGGACAATGACATGCCCTTCGACGGCATCAAGGATGCCCGCGGTCGCGCGGACCTGCTGGCCTTTCTCAAGGAAGCCGCCAAACCGGGCGCTGCGCCGGAACGAACCGCGCAGGCACAAATGAAGGGGATGGGGGGTGGGATGATGGGCGGAATGATGGGCGGCGGACTCGATCCCAATCTAAAAAGTCTCGAGCCTGCCAAACAGGTCAAGGCAATCACCTATTGCCGCGACACCTATCGCGTGACCACCGCCGATGGCAAGACACGCGCCTTTTGGGAACGCAACCTGCGCTTCATGACCGACTCGGGCAAGGACGGGCCGGAAAGCGGCGCACCTGCGATCATGCCAGCGGGCATGTTGGGCGACCGCGCCGCCGTGATCTTCGCCACGCCGGAAGAAATCAACAAGATGATCGAAGCGCGATGTTGATGCGATCCGACCTCACAGCCGCCGCAGCCTATCGATGAGATAATCAGACCTGGATAAGGCGAGGACAACATGGATCACGCTCACGCCCATGAGCATCCGCATCAACAGCCACACCAAGCGCGCGAACATCCCGCCGCCGGCATGGCAGGCGCAATGCATTCTGGGCGCGATGCACACGGCGGACACGGCGATCATCGAGCGATGGTGGCGGATTTTCGCCGCAGGTTTTGGCTATGCCTTGTTCTGACGCCACCTGTCCTGCTCCTTTCCCCGATGATCCAGCACGGGCTGGGGCTGGGCGACGGGCTGAGGTTTCGGGGCGATGGTCTCGTGCTCTTCGCGTTCTCGTCGTTCATCTACGTTTATGGCGGCCGGCCGTTCCTGACCGGCTTCTCGGCGGAGCTCAGGAACCGCGAGCCGGGCATGATGACGCTCGTCGCGGTCGCGATTTCGGTTGCCTTTTTCTATTCCGCGGCGGTGACTTTCGGCCTTCAGGGCGTGTCCTTTTACTGGGAGTTGGCGACGCTCATCGACGTCATGCTGCTCGGCCATTGGCTCGAGATGCGTTCGGTCATGGGAGCGTCGCGCGCCTTGGAAGAGCTGGTCCGGCTGCTGCCGGACACTGCCCTGAAGCTCGATGCGCAAGGCAATACGCAGGAGGTTCCGGTAAGCTCCTTGCAGCCGGGTGACCGGGTGCTTATCCGGCCAGGCGCCAAGATTCCGGTCGACGGCGTGATCACGGAAGGGGAATCCTCTTTCAACGAGGCAATGCTGACCGGCGAGTCCCTTCCGGTCTCGAAGAAGCCCGGAGATGTCGTCATCGGCGGCGCCATCAACGGGGCCGGCGCCGTGACGATCGAAGTCAAGGCCACCGGCGAGAAGACCTACCTTTCGCAGGTCATCGAGATGGTCAGGCAGGCCCAGGCAAACCGTTCGCGCACGCAGGACCTCGCCAACCGCGCGGCGGCCTGGCTGACCTACATCGCCCTGATCGCCGGCTTCGGTTCGTTGGGCTTTTGGCTGCTCGCCGGCCAGCCCTACGAATTCGCCGTCGAGCGCATGGTGACCGTGATGGTCATCGCCTGTCCGCATGCGCTCGGACTTGCCGTGCCGCTGGTCGTCGCCGTCTCAACCACGCTCAGCGCCAGAAACGGCCTGCTGATCCGCGACCGGGCCGCCTTTGAGAGGGCGCGCAATCTGACCGCGGCGGTGTTCGACAAAACCGGGACCTTGACGGAAGGCCGGTTCGGCGTGAGTGACATCGCCGTGCTGGCGGATGGAGACGAGGCGGAGGAGTTGCGCTTCGCCGCGTCTGCCGAAAGCCAGTCTGAACATCCGATCGCACAAGGCATCATGGCCGCCGCAAAGGAACGCGGCATCGCTGTTCCTCGTCCGGCCAGCGTCCGCAATATCGCGGGCGAAGGGATCGTTGCCGTCGTGGAAGACCAGGAGGTCCGCGTCGTCAGCCCCGGATATCTCGCAAGGCTGGACCGGCCCATAGGCGATCCGCGTCTGCGTGAGCTCGAGGCGCAAGGCAAGAGCGTTGTGGTCTTGGTCCGCGCTGGCGAACCGCGGGCACTGTTCGCGCTGGCCGACATCGTGCGGCCGGAATCCAGGGAAGCGGTGGCCCAACTAAAGAAGCTTGGAATAAGTCCGATCATGCTGACCGGCGACGCGGAAGGAGTTGCAAAGGCTGTTTCCGCCGAACTCGGCATCGACGAATACATTGCGGAGGTACTGCCCGATCAGAAGGCCGCGAAGATCAAGCAACTGCGTGACCGCGGCTTGCGCGTTGCCATGATCGGCGATGGCGTCAACGATGCTCCCGCACTTGTCGAGGCCGATCTTGGCGTCGCCATCGGCGCAGGCACGGACGTGGCGGTGGAATCCGCCGATGTGGTGCTGGTCCGCAATGATCCGAGAGACGTGGCCGCGATCCTCGGCCTGTCCCGCGCAACTTACGGGAAGATAGTGCAAAACCTGATCTGGGCGACCGCTTACAACGCGGTTGCTATCCCCATGGCGGCCGGTATCACCTTCGGCACCGGCTTCCTGATGACGCCCGCCGTTGGCGCTGGCCTCATGTCGGCGAGCACGATCATTGTGGCCATCAACGCGCAGTTGCTTCGGTTCTATCGGAAGAAAGGCTGAGCCTGTCGACCTTCCAGCGCGGCCGACGCGCCGGACGCGAAGCACCGGTAGGTCGAACCGAATGTCGCACCATGTCGCCGCGCGTCGGAGTACCTGTACGCCGAGGACGTTAGCTGATATGCTTCCGTGAACAGTCGCAGTCCGCTAACCGTCGCATGGCTCCCCGGAGCGATGCAGGGCGTTCAGATCAAATCCCGATCCCGCTCGCTTGATCCGGATTTTTCGACGCAAGAGGATCATCAAGCGGCTGCATAGTCCAACCTGACAACGCGATGGGAGGTGTGCCATGGCTGCATCTGACTGGCGTCTTGAAGGCGAATGGATCAAGAACTGCAATTGCGCGTTTGGTTGTCCCTGCGATTTCAATGCCCCGCCGACTCACGGCTCGTGCAAAGGCCTGGTCGGCATGAGGATTACCAAAGGACACTTCGAGGGTACCAAGCTCGACGGTCTTATTTTCGCGGCAACCGTTGATTTTCCCGGCGCGCTGCATGAGGGCAATGGGAAGATGCAGCCGATCATCGATGAGCGCGCCACGCCGGAACAGCGCCAGGCACTTTTCAACATCATGTCGGGCAAGAATTCGGCCGAGGGTACGCTGTTCCAGATCCTCAGCCTGATCGTAACAACGATCCATGATCCGCTGTTTGTGCCCTTCGAGTTCTCATTCGACAAGAATGGGCGCGTCGCGCGCCTCGTCGCCAAGGGTGTGCTGGAGACTGAGGTCGAGCCGATCAAGAACCCGGTGACGGGCACTCCCCATCGCATTCAGGTTGTGATGCCCGAAGGCTTTGAGCACAGGTCGGCCGAAGTTGCCTCCGCCAACATCCACTCGACCGGGGCGATCAAATTCGACACGAAAGGCACGCACAGCTCCCTCGCTAATGTCGTGCAGACACCTCAGGGTGTTGCGGCTTGAGGCTGCGCTAAAAGGTCGGTGTTTCGATTTGCCGTATCGGCGGCCGAGGTGAGCCCATGACCGAGACGTCCGCGCTCGAAAAGGTGCTGCAGCACGACCGCTTGATCGTTGCAGTCGGGCTTGCTGGAGCGGCGGCATTGGCTTGGGCTTACCTGGCCGCCGGGGCTGGTATCGACATGAGCATGGCCGGCATGCCGATGGACCCGATGCCGTGGTCGGCTCTCGACGCCGCGCTCATCTTCACCATGTGGTGGGTCATGATGATCGCCATGATGGTGCCGAGTGCTACCCCCACGGTGCTGCTGTTCACGGCAATCAAGCGCAAGCAAGCGGCATCGGTTAGTCCCACGGTGGAAGCTTGGGCCTTTGTCGGTGGCTATCTGCTGATATGGGCGGGTTTCAGCCTCATCGCCGCTTTAGTACAGTGGGGGCTCGAACGCGCCGGGCTGTTGTCTATGGCGATGGCGAGCACTAGCGCCGTACTTGGCGGCATCGTTCTGCTTGCCGCAGGGCTCTACCAATTCACGCCCGTCAAGAGCACCTGCCTTCGCTACTGCCAGAGCCCGGTGCTATTCCTGAGCCGGCACTGGCGACCGGGCGCTGCCGGAGCATTGCGCATGGGGCTCCAGCATGGGGGCTACTGCCTCGGCTGTTGCTGGTTCCTGATGGTGCTGCTGTTCGTCACCGGTGTCATGAACCTTGTCTGGATTGCCGGCATCGCCCTCTATGTCGCATGTGAGAAGTTGTTGCCGCTCGGCCGCCGGCTCAGCCGCGCCGCTGGTGTGGCGCTGATCGTATCGGGCACAATAGTTCTGGCGCGCGCGATTTGAGAACGAAATTCTAGGGCCATGACAGAATCAATCCTGCGGGCACTCGGCATGGCGTTCGCCATGGGATGGGAGATCCTGTGGCCGCTGATTCTCGGCTTCACGCTATCGGCAGTCGTGCAGGCGGTGGTTTCCCATCGGGAAATGGCCCGGTTACTGCCGGACGATCGGCCGGCCACCATCGCAAAAGCGCTTGCGCTTGGCGCTGCGTCGTCATCGTGCTCTTATGCGGCGGTGGCGATTGCCCGCTCGTTGTTTCGCAAGGGCGCCAATTTCACCGCCGCGATGGCTTTCGAAATGGCCTCCACCAATCTCGTCGTCGAACTTGCTATTATCATGCTGGTGTTTTTGGGCTGGCAGTTCACCTTGGCGGAGTTCATCGGCGCACCGGTGATGGTTGCGCTGCTGGTCGTTCTGTTTCGGCTGTTTCTCAACCGAAAACTTCTCGACGAGGCGAGGGAGCAGGCCGACAAGGGCATCGCCGGCCGGATGGAAGGCCATGCCGAGATGGATATGTCGGTCAGCGAGGGAGGAACGCTTTGGCAGCGGATCACGTCCGAACCGGGTTTTACCGCGATCAGCCATTATTTCGTGATGGACTGGGCCTCGGTCTGGATGGACATCACAGGCGGCCTGCTCATTTCCGGGGGGCTCGCGGCCTGGGTACCGGCTGAATTCTGGCAGTCGTTCTTCGGTTCTTCGTCGTCGACCACCCATTGCTCGCCAAGCTATGGGGACCGATCGTAGGGCCGCTGGTGGCGGTGATCTCGTTCGTATGCTCGGTCGGCAATATTCCGCTGGCCGCAGTGCTGTGGAATGGCGGCATCAGTTTCGGTGGCGCAATCGCATTCATCTTTGCGGACTTGATCATTCTCCCGATCCTGAACATCTATCGCAAATATTACGGATGGAAGATGGCTATCTTTCTGTTCGCGACGTTCTACGCTGCGATGGCCGGCGCCGCGCTGATCGTGGAACTGATCTTCGGTGCCCTCGGTCTCGTCCCGGCACAGCGCAACGCGCGCTTGATTGAGACCGCTATCACATGGAATTACACGACCTGGCTCAACATCGCCTTTCTCATTCTCGCGGCCATGCTGGTTTGGCGCTTCTTCCATACAGGCGGCCTCGCGATGTTGCGCATGATGAACAAGCCGCCTGCCACGGGGCACTCGCATCACCACATGTAGTTTTGACGCCGGCTTGCGACAGCGCGACGCGTCCATTGAGTGCACTGTCACCGTAATTCCATTGCGTAATTCTAAACATTGTTCACACACCCTCTACACGTTCAGATCAAAGCGCCGTCCAATCCCGGGCGGCGTTTTTATTTTTGTCTCCCCCGTCATTGTGCGAGCGAAGCGAAGCAATCCAGCTTTTCGTCCGCGGAACGAAAGCTGGATTGCTTCGCTTCGCTCGCAATGACGGGGAGAGAGCGCGTACAGCCGCAACTGATTTGCCCGTCGGGCAAAACCTGTCCAGCCCCATTTGCAAAAATATTCCGCTTCACGTCTGACCCAAATCACTTTTAAAACTCGCATGTCTCGTCCCACAGAGGGGCGTATCGCGATCGTCACGGACGCGGGGCGGGATGCGGTGGACGCGGCAGCGCTATTGACGAACAGCGCTAACGCGGACGGTGAAGTCGTGTGGTCCTGACGCCTCGACGCCGGCGTCAAGTTTGCGAGAAGAAGCGCAGGCGACGGTGACAAGAAAGCCCGATCACCGGGGAGAGCACGAAGGAAACCGTTAAAACCATTGTGTGCGGGAATGCCGGGTTGTTCCGGTGGACCTGTGGTGACTAACGCGCGTGT
>WNFM01057622.1_pt1 | contig 38783 bp, 30 predicted proteins | sample 5400271 | NCBI WGS metagenome assembly WNFM01 (sample SAMN13153352, study PRJNA577476) | soil metagenome | isolation source: 60 cm saprolite on Douglas fir-dominated hillslope | place: USA:California | collected 2013-09-17
TGACCCCGGCAGAGTTCAAACAGCAACTATCAACAACCAACAACCTGGAGTTGGCCATTTCCTAAGTCACCCGTGGACCGAAGAATGCCGGCAGGTCAACCGTTCAATGTTTCTTTGCATTATGGCTCGACTGATGGGGGTTGGCAATTCTAGGCTCGGGCACAACCTTACCGCTGGCGAATCGCGACCACTTGTCTCCAACTAAGGGGGTCTGGCATCCATGGGTAATGCGAGGCGTTCGGTTCTCGCCCTATTATTGTCGACCGGGTCGGCATTTCTTCCACACATGGTGCAGGCGGACGACAGTGGGTGCGCTGTGCTTGTCGATTACCGCGATACCCAACTTGTAGCTGATTGGAGTGTATTTCTAAGGAAGCGCCGTGGAGTAGTTGAAGCGCAGGCGGACGTTCAAGAACTCAAGGACAACCTTAACAGCTCAAATTGGTGGACCCTAAGCTCGGTACCGGATATCGCTTTAGCAGTCAAAACCACAGCGAATCTGGTTCAGGGGGTAGTGGAGTCGGCTGTGCCATCCGCACACATAGTGGGTTCACTTTCGAGGAGTTCCGTCTCCAGGCGCGTTTATGAGGGCTTAAAGCGAGGTGAAAACATAAGGCAACTCGTGACGGAAGAGTTTGGCGAGTTAGCGTGGAGTTTGTTGGCGGAAAAGGCCGGGAGGGTAGGAGCCGCCGCCGACACGATTAAAACTACGGCTGACAACTTGCGTCGAATGGAATCATTAGGTGGCGAAAAGGATTCATATCGCCAGACATTAATCGAGCAGAGCGCTCGCCTCGATCAGGAGCTTGCACGCTATGCGGCTAAGCTCGCAATCCTGATCGACCAACAAGACCAATTGAATGGCATACGGGAAGCCATCGACCAACGGTGCTCCGGAAACGAAGATGGATCCCTTCGGCTACCATTGGCAACCCCAGTCGAGCAATCAGCCGAGCCTCTGATTCCAGCAAGTGCTCCCCAAAGCAAGCTACTGCCGATAGACTTAGAGGCTGTCTACCAGAAATGTAAAGCGTTGATGGATGATGATCCTTCTGGCAGCACGACGCGGGCGTGCGTTGAAAGTGAACTCCAGCGTTGACGCCAAGGGAGATTGCAGTTGCGCATTGGTAGGCATCGACTCGTTCACCCAGAACGCGCCGCCCCGTGATAGCCAGGACAGAGTGCTCGCACCGTTTTGCGCCGCGCGACATCTATCTTGTTTTCCACATTGGTTTGCGCGCCCAGGCGCCCGCATCTAGTACGGTGCGATTGAAGTGATCGCGGTGGACGTAGCCGCGCTACTACTGGGGTGCTTTAAGAATCCTACTTTGCCATCGACCTTAGCTGCTGCAAATCCTTCGGAGAACGTAATTTCCGCCTCGTAAATCAAGGGAATTACAACGTTGCCCTTGACGTTTACGACCCCCAACGAGAGCGGTCTCCGTTCTTGACCGAAACGCTGCCTAGTCTGTGCGACAAATCTGCCGCAGAATTATATTTCGGAGGAATTACAAAAGTTCCCGTCTTATCAATGTAACCACACCTCTTGCCGTCAACGCTTGCCGCGGCGAGTCCTTCTTTGAAGGACGACGCATCAGAAAACTTTGGTGGAATGGCATATTTTCCGTCGTAATCCATAATTCCAGAATTGCCTGTTTTGAGATCGCCGATACGCACCCACGCTAGACCTTCGCTAAAATCGCCCGCGAGATTGAATTGCAAAGGGATAACAAGCTCGCCCTTTGTGTCCACGAATCCATATTCTACCTTGTCATTCGACATTGCTTCCAAATCCCCGACTCCTACGCTTGCGTAGCCTTCAGAAAAGTCACCGACATTGTCGTAATTGGGAGGAGCAACAAAGGAGCCAGCCCTGTTAATGATCCCCCACTTGATCAATTTGCCTTGCGAGATCGCGGCAGGTGCGACTCCGTCGCGAAAATATCCCCCACTGGAAAACTTGGCCCCGAATACGCTCTTACCGTCTTTGTCGAAGTACTCCGCGCTTCTAGTGGGAGGTGCGTATCCCCAATGGCTCCCAATTGCCAGCCCTTCCCTATAGGGTCCGATAGTATCAAAACGGGCAGGCACTACAAACGAGCCGGACTTATTGATGAGACCCGCGCTTTCGATCGGATACTTCTTAGCAACATCAACGGCAGCGAATCCATCAACAAACCCCGGCGGCCAAACGGATGCGAAGCGCGGATTAATTGCAAGTTTTCCAAGTTTGTCGATGAAACCCCACTTGCCCTCTTCTCCTCCAATACGCACGGCACAGAGCCCGTCAGAAAACACTTGCACTGAATCGCATTGAGCAGGGATTACGGATTTTCCGCTGGTATTTATAAGACCCCACAAACCGGTCTTTTCATCCCCGACTTGCATGGCAGCCAGACCTTCTTTGAATGGCCCGGCATAGGCGTATTGAGCAGCAATGGCCAGGGCGCTGCCTAGTCGCGCTTGCGGTTGAATCTCGGCGGGCAAACCTTCGCACCCGATGGCGACCAGCGCAAGCAGCGTTAAGAGGGCTTTTCCATTCATCGCCGTCTCCTTTCAATTCCATATTAGCGCACGCTCCGAGGATGATCGCCTGAACCCCTAGTCCGGAATACACGACGGCGTATTTTCGACTGACGCTGCGCACGCTGCCCGCGACCTATCTAGTCGCGGCAGCGCTCGCGCTATCGTACGGAGCAAGGGCCCTACAGCGCCACGAAATGCATTATTCGCGGAATTCGCCTTACCCGTTGTCGTCCGTGGCCCCGTGGACCGCCTCCACGGGCTCCAGCGATGAATCGCCAATAACTGCCTGGCCCGCCTTTCTTGGGTCCAGCCGTTGACCATGGCTCACCTCCAATAGTTTGTTTGGCGGGCTCTCATCGGTCGCCTTAAACGGCAGGCCGTTGTTCACTTGGACCTCGTTGCCAATGTTGGCTTGCTGTACATAGGCCACGGATCGTGGGCTCTTAAGGTCGCTGATGACCTGAATGATGGCGCGACTTTCGGCCTGAACGCGTAGGGCAAGTTTGAGCTTCTCCTCCTGATATGGATTGCCTCTATATTCAAAAGTACTGTACAAGAATCCGTAGAAGACGGAATTTAGGGTCTCCATATGAGCAGCGAGGAGCGCGGCCGGGCAGTCGAGGTTTCCTGCCTGTATGGCGGCAATCCGGGCCTCCAGTTCGAGTGTTAAACCCCGATCAAACGGGGTGCCATGTAGGCCACATCAGTCCTTTACCGCATGGGCAGGGTTGGCCGAGGGGCTGGTCATCGTCCGGGCCAACTGCCGCTGCATCGCAATGGGCGTTGCTACGTCATCGCCAGCGGGCAAATGCGGATAACCGGTTACGCCAATACTGCCTTCACACGGCAGGGGTCGCAGGTTCAATCCCTGCACCGTCCACCACTAAATGGATAAATGGGTCACGGACACTATGCCGCCGCTGGCTGCTCCGTAGGGACGCGGAATCGGAAGGAGAACCTGAGCCTGAAATCGGGCTGGTGGCTGCAGGACATTGGGGTGCTGAAAAATTCCGGCAGGCGCACTCTGTATCTGTCTTTGCTGTTTACATACCCGTGCTATTGACAGTGTTTGGCACTATGCTGCCGAGCGTTGCGTCCACCGCCCTGGGGGCCACCATGATTCGCTGCATATCCATTTTTCTGGTCGCCGTAGCGCTATCGGCAGCGCCAATCCTTACGATGGCCGGGACAATAACCAAAGTGCTGCCAGAAGGCACACGCGTTTACTTTCGACTTGAACAACACGTCAGCGGCAAGCGTGGACAGGCCGCGGCGGGAGACATAGTGCAGTGTTCTGTTTGGCGCGATGTGGAGCTACAGGGCATAGTGCTGGTCAAGGCGGGTACCCACGGCAACTGCAAGGTAGAGAGCGTCAAGCACGCGAACATTGCTGGCATCAAGGGCAAGATTGTGATCGGCGCCCTCGATACAAAGGCGGTCGATGGGCAGCCACTGCAAGTGACGGGCGGGTATAACAAGGAGGGCAAGAGCCGCATGGCGCTCTCGATCTCCCTCGGGGCTCTTGTGTTCGTTCCGCTGATATTCATAACAGGGAGCCCGGCGGATCTGCCAGAAGGTACGATTTTCGATGCTTATTCCGGCCCAAACATGCCCGTTACGGTTCAAGGGCAAGTCAGTGACCTTCCTACCATCAACCTCGGCGGCATGGTTTCTCCCTTATCCGCCGATGTTCTGCTCGACGACTTTCTGAAACCGAATGCGAAGCCCGAGATATTCAAGATTCACGTCACCAAGCAGGGCGCACTGCCACCCCGACTGGTCATTGACTCAGTCAATGGCAAGCCAATAGAAGCCTTGCCACTTGAGGTTACCGAGTCGAAGACACTAGATGGCAATGCGGATGCGATTGCAATCATAAAGATCAAGACACTTGCGAAGTACTTTCAGAAGGGGATTAACCGCTTCGAAGTATCATTTACAGAAAACGGCGAGCGAACGGCAGCAGAGACGATTCTCAATATCCAGATGTAGGTCAATCCCGGGAGCCCACTCCGTGCTTGGAGACGCTCCAGCACCCTTGTCCCGGCCGCTAATAGACCTGTACCACGATCAGCGCGCTTTTTCGGCCGCCGCCATGCATTGTTCGACCGTTTCCTCGGCGTAATCGTTGAAATGGCGGTGCAGGAAGCGTCGCCGGTACTCCCAGGGCGCAACGCGATCGCGGGCGGGAAGTGCCCACAGACCCAGCTTACCGGCCCGGGCGCCGGCTTCCAGTTCACACAGTTCGGTATCGCTCGGGCTGAGGTGCCGGCGGTCAGCCCAGGCGTTGCCGTCACGAACCATGGCCGCGCCCACCTCCTCCTCACCCACGAAGACGATTGTCGTGCGGCGATTCTCGTCGTCCAGGCCGAGCGGCTCCAGATCGACATCCTGGTTCAGCACCATCTGCGCCAGCGCTGCGGTGGCTTCCTTGCTCCAGGGCTGCCCGCGCTCGGGTGCATCGATACCGCGCAGATGCACCGGAATCCGGCGCTTGCCCAGCTGCACTTCTATGGTGTCGCCATCGATCACGCGGGTCACGGTGCCTCCGAGCATCTGACGCTCTGGTGCCGGCGGCACCGCGCCGAGCAGCGACGGTGCCAGGCTCAGTACGAGCAGAATCAGGCAGCGGAACAGGCAGGGCACGGCGGCCATTTTCCACCCTCAGCGAGTCGCGTGGGCCAGCGCCGCGACGATGGCATCCTGCTCGGATTCCGTCAGGTCGGCACTCATGGGCAGGCTGATCACGTGGCTCGCCAGCGACTCGCTCACCGGCATGGGTCTGGAATCGCACAAAGCCTCGTAGGCCGGCTGTTTGTGCAGTGGCCGCGGATAGTGCACCGCCGTCGGAATACCGGCACGTTTGAGTTTTTCCTGCACGGCGTCACGGTTCTCGACCAGCACCGTGTACTGGGCCCAGACGCAGCTGCGGTCGGGTCGTACCGTCAACAGGGCCGCCCGGGCGCCGCTCGCGCGGATGGCCTCGCCATAGCGATGGCCGAGCTCGGTGCGCCGCGCCACTTCCCAGTCAAAGCGTGCCAACTTCGCCAGCAGGATCGCGCATTGCAAGGTATCCATACGGCCCCCCACACCGATGCGCGTGTGCAGATATCGCGCACTCTGTCCGTGCACGCGAATCTCGCTGCAGGCCTGCGCCAGCGCCGCGTCATCGGTAAAGATGGCACCGCCATCGCCGTAGCAGCCGAGCGGCTTGCTGGGGAAGAAGCTGGTGCAACCCATGGCCGACAGCGCACCACTGCGTCGGCCGTGGTATGTGGCGCCAAAGCTCTGGGCGGCATCCTCGATGACCGCGATCGGACCGCGACGGGCGGCGATCGCGCTGATCTCATCCATATCGGCCGGTTGACCAAACAGGCTCACCGGAATGATCGCCTTGGTGCGTACGCTGATCGCCGCGTCGAGCATGGCGGCATCCAGATTGGCGGTATCGGGCTCCACGTCGACGAACACGGGCCGGGCGCCCACCAGAACGATGACTTCGGCGGTGGCCACAAAGCTGAACGGCGTGGTGATGACCTCATCGCCAGGCCCAATCCCGTGTGCCATCAGGGCAATGAGCAGGGCCTCTGTCCCGCTCGCCACGGTCACGCAGTGCCGGCTATTGACGTACGTGGCCAGCCGTTGTTCCAGATCGCGCACCTCGGGCCCGAGTATGAACTGGCCGTGCTCCAGCACGGCCTGAATACGCGCATTGATATCGCTGCGCATGGCCCGGTATTGCGATTTGAGATCGATGAATTCCACGGCTCAGTCCCCCGATAGCTCTGCGGCTTCCTGCATTCAATCCGGCAGCGCGCCGGCGCGGGTCTCCAGGACCAGCGGCGTCAGCAGCAGTCCCGCAAGCGGCACGAAACCCACATAAAAGATCGTCTGCAGCGCGGCACCACGCTGGGCCGCAGCACCGACCACAAAGGGCCCCACCGAGGCCAGCACACGGCCGATGTTGTAGCAGAAGCCCGCCCCCGTCGCTCGCAGGCGCGTGGGGAACAGTTCAGGCAGGTAAAAGGGAAAGGCCCCGAAGACGCCGAACACCGATAGGCCGATGGCAAAGAACATGTACAGGCGGGTGTGGGCGGGCATGTCCAGCCCGAACGTGGCCAGGATGGCCGCCGCCGAGGCCGCAAAGTACAGGGCGAACATGGGTCGGCGGCCCAGCCACTTGGCCAGCGGTATGGTGAGCAGCGTGCCGATCAGTCCGCCGAGGTTGAAGGCCACCGTCGCGGTGAGCTTCCAGCTCTCGATCAGGCCCTGGGTGCCCTGCCCGTCGAGACCGCGCAGCTGCGCCTCGGCGTGCGCCAGCTCCGTGGCAATGACCGGGATGAAGGCACTGCAGCTCCACCAGGCGATGAGGGCGATGACCGCGGTAAAAGTGCCCAGCAGCGTGCGGCGGCGCAGCTCCGGGCTGAAAATCTCCCGCAGCCGGGTTGTACTCCGCGCCCGCGCCTTCTGCCAGCGTTCCGGCTCGTGCACGTACAGGCGCACGAGAAAGGCGACCCCGGCCGGCAGCAGGCCAAACAGGAACACGTAGCGCCAGGACTGCTCCGTATTGCCTGCAAACCAGACGCCGGCGACCTGGTAGTTGATGAGCGTCGCCAGGAACAGGCCAAACGGCGCGGCCGTATAAAGGAGCGCCCCGCCCTCGACGCGCCGATGCTCGGGCATCACCTCGGCCACCATGCTCGCCCCCGCCGCCCATTCGCCGCCGATCCCCAGGCTCGCGACCAGGCGAAACGCCACCAGCATCCACAGGTTGGTGGCCGCGGCGCAGGCCGCGGTACCGACCGCGTACATGAGCATGGTCAACAGCAGCGTGCGAAGCCGCCCGATGCGGTCGCAGACCAGTCCGAACAGTACCCCGCCCGCCGCCCAGCCCAGCAGCAGGAGCGAGGTGAGTACACCGGTCCAGTTCCGGGTCGCTATGCTCGCCGCGGGCGAGCCCACCGGCAGGTGCAGGAGCGTGGGGATGCAATTGGGCGCCACGTAATTGAAGAGCAGCCCGTCGAAGACGTCGAATCCCCAGCCCAGCCAAGCTGCGAACAAGACCAGCCACTGGTAGCGCGCGATCCCCCACATACACGGGCAGCCTACTGGAGCGCTTACCCGTCGTCGAGCGGGGACTGGCCGGAGGCCATGGGCCACGGACCGGAGGGCTTCAGCCGCCGCCCGTCCATTCGCTCACGAACGCGGTGCTCGCCGGCCGTGCCGGCGCCGTGGGCACCACCGCGCCCACCGTCCCCACATACACGAACCCGACCAGACGCTCCCCGGCCTCGCAACCCAGCGCTGCGGCCACGGCCGGGTCGTAGACGCTGGGGCCGGTGAGCAGGATCGCGCCAAAGCCCTGCGCGTGCAGGGCATTGAGCAGATTCATGACGCTGGCGCCGGTGGCGAGCAGCTGCTCGACTTCCGGCACCTTCGGATTGTTGCGGAGGCGGGCACTGACCGCGATCACCAGCGGGACCTGCTGCGGGCGGCTGCGCAGCTTCTCGAGCTGCGCAGCCGGCATCGCCGGATCACGCGCACGCGCACTGGCCACCAGCAATTCTGCGAGATGCGCCCGCGCCGCGCCGCGAATCAGACGGAAACGCCAGGGCTGCATGCGGCCGTGGTCGGGTGCGCGCAGCGCCACCTCAAGCGCGGCGTTGAGCTGCGCCTCGTCCGGGCCCGGGCCGGTCAGGCACTGCGCGGGAATTGAGCGCCGGCTCAGCAGCATATCGAGTGTTTTCATGCCTGCACCATCAACCGCAGCACTTCCTCAGTCCGCTCCCGCATCAGCGCCTCGCTGCCGCGCGCTTCGACGTTCAGGCGCACCAGCGGCTCGGTATTGGAGCCACGCAGGTTCAAGCGCCACTGCTCAAATTCCATCGACAGGCCGTCGGTGTAATCAACCGCCAGCGCGGCAGCCACGTAGTGCTCATGGATCCTGGCGCTCACCGCCTTCACGTCGGCAATCTCCCGATTGATCTCCCCGCTGACCGGAAACAGGCGCTGGCGCTCCCCGACCAGTTCGCTCAAGGTCCTGCCCGACTCGCACATCACGGCGAGCACCAGCAACCACGGAATCATGCCGCTGTCGCAGTAGGCGAAGTCGCGGAAGTAGTGATGCGCGCTCATCTCGCCACCATAGACGGCGTCGACCTGGCGCATGCCCTGCTTGATGAAGGCGTGTCCAGAACGGTACATCACGGGCTCGCCGCCGCAACGGCGCACGATGTCGATGGTATTCCAGGTCAGGCGCGGATCGTGCACGATGCGGCTACCGGGGAAGCGCTTCAGGAAGGCTTCCGCCAGCAGACCGACCAGGTAATAGCCCTCGACGAAGCCGCCGTGTTCGTCGAAGAAGAAACAGCGGTCGAAATCCCCGTCCCAGGCGAGACCCACGTCCGCGCCGCTCGCGCGCATGGCGGCCACCGTGCTGCGGCGGTTCTCCTCGATCATCGGGTTGGGAACGCCGTTGGGAAAGGAACCGTCCGGCGCATAGTGGAGCTTGATGAATTCGAACGGCAGCCTGGACTCGAGTCGATCCAGCACGGGCCCGGCCCCGCCATTCCCCGGGTTGACGAGGACTTTCAGGCGTCGCAGGCGGGCGCCCTTTACATAGCCCAGCAGGTGCTCGAGGTAGCGGTCGCTGATATTGCGCGGCCGGACCTGGCCGGGTTGCGCGGCGCGCGGCGGCAGGCGCCCTTCTTCGATCATCGCGCGCATCTGCTGCAGTCCGGTGTCCGCGCTGATCGGCCGGCTGCCCTCGCGGACGATTTTCAGGCCGTTGTAATCCGGCGGATTGTGACTGGCGGTGACCATGATGCCGCCGTCGAGTTCGCCAGAGAAAGTCGCAAAATAGACGCCCTCGGTGCCGCACTGTCCGATGTCCTCGACTTCGACTCCCGAGTCGGTCAAGCCGCGGATCAGCGCCGCCGACAGCGCCGCGCTGGTGGCGCGGATGTCGCGCCCGACGGCGACTTTCCGCGGCTTGACGAAGGCCACGTAGGCGCAGCCGATCTGGTAGACCAGGTCCTCGTCGAGTTCGGTGGGGATACGGCCGCGGACGTCGTAGGCTTTGAAGCAGCCGAGGGACCTCACCGCTTCGTGCCCTCGCGTCCGTATTGATCGTCGAAACGCACGATGTCATCTTCGCCCAGGTAGCCGCCGGACTGCACCTCGATCACGTGCAGGGGCGCGCTGCCGCGGTTCTCGATGCGGTGGCGCATGCCCACCGGGATGTAGGTCGACTCGTTCTCCCGCAGTTCGAAGACCTCGTCCCCGCGCGTAATGCGCGCCGTGCCGGACACTACGATCCAGTGCTCGGCGCGATGGTGATGGAGCTGCAGTGAGAGCATCCCGCCCGGATGCACCACCAGCCGCTTGACCTGGAAGCCATCGCCCTGATCGAGGCTGTCGTAGCTGCCCCACGGGCGGAACACCTCGCGGTGCAGGGCGTGCTCGCTGCGGCCCGAGTCCTTGAGCCGGGCCACCAGCGTCTTGACGTTCTGCACGCGATCGCGCGAAGCGACCAGCACCGCGTCCTTGGTCTCGACCACGACGCAATCGCGCAGGCCGACGGTCGCCACCAGCCGGCTCTGGGCGTACAGGTAACAGTCCTTCGTATCCTCGGCCAGTACGTCGCCGCGGATCACGTTGCCCTCGCTGTCCGGCTCGCTGGCATCGTGCAGCGAATCCCAGGAGCCCACATCGCTCCAGCCCGCCTCGAGCGCGACCACCACGGCATCGGCCGTCTTCTCCATCACGGCATAGTCAACCGATTCGCTGCGGCAGGCGGTGAAGGCCTGCGCATCGACGCGCGTAAAATCCAGGTCGGCGCGCGCCGCGCTGAAGGCCTGGGCACAGGCCGCGGCAATGTCCGGCGCGTGACGCTCGAGCTCGGCGAGGAAGCGGCGGGCCGCAAAGACGAACATGCCGCTGTTCCAGAAGTAATCGCCGCTGGCCAGAAACTCCTCGGCGCGCTCGCGCAGCGGTTTCTCGGTGAACTGGGCGATCCGCCAGCCGCCCCCGGCGGCAGGTCCGCGGCGGATGTACCCGAAGCCCGTTTCCGGCGCGTGCGCTACCACGCCAAAGGTCACGAGGTGCCCGGCTTGCGCCAAGCCCGCCGCCGTGCGCACCGCGGCATGCAGCGCAGCGCTGTCGCGGATGACATGATCGGCCGGCAGCACCAGCAGCAGCACGTCCCGGCCCGCCGCGGCCAGGGCGGCGTGCGCGGCGAGCGCGATGGCCGGCGCCGTGTTCCGGCCCACCGGTTCGAGCACGATCGCCTGCGCCGGCGTGTCGATGACGCGCAGTTGCTCGGCGACCAGGAAGCGGTGCGTCTCGTTGCAGACGATGATCGGCGCCGCAACTCCCAAGCCGGTGAGCCGCTGCACCGTCTCCTGCAGCATCGTCCTGGCACTGATCAGCGGCAGCAACTGCTTGGGATACAGTTCGCGCGACAGCGGCCACAGGCGTGTACCCGCGCCACCGGACAGGACGACGGGTACGAGCGGGATGTCGCGATCCATCGGCAGGCTAGTCCGCGATCACGGCACGGCCGCGCCCGATGGCGGCATACTCGAAGCCGAAACGCGTCATCAGGGCCGGGTCATAGAGATTGCGGCCATCGAAGATGCGCGGCGCGGCCATGACCTGCTTCAGGCGTTCGAAATCCGGGCTGCGGAACTCCTGCCACTCCGTGACGATGAGCAGGGCCTCGGCGCCGGTGGCCGCCTCGTAAGCACCGTCGCACAGCGTGACGCGCTCTTCGCTGCCCCACAGCCGCCGCGCTTCCTCCATGCTGATCGGGTCATAGGCGCGTACGCTTGCGCCCGCGGCCAGCAGGCAGTGGATAATCACGCGGCTAGGCGCCTCGCGCATGTCGTCCGTGTTTGGCTTGAACGCCAGCCCCCACACGCCCAGCGTGCGCCCGGTCAAGGACCCTCCGAATGCCTGGCGGAGCTTGCGCACCAGGATCGATTTCTGGCGTTCGTTGACCTCTTCGACGGCGTGCAGGATGGCGGAGTTGAAGCCCACGTCCCGGGCGGAACGGATCAGGGCCTTGACGTCCTTGGGCAGGCACGAGCCCCCGTAGCCAGTGCCGGGATAGATAAAGCCGTAGCCGATGCGTGGATCCGAGCCGATGCCCACGCGCACCCGCTCGATATCCGCACCCACGCGCTCGGCGATATTGGCCAGTTCGTTCATGAAACTGATCTTGGTGGCCAGCATGGCGTTGGCGGCGTACTTGGTCAGCTCCGCCGAACGGATGTCCATCACGATCAGCCGGTCGTGATTGCGCGTGAACGGCTCGTACAGGGCATGCATGAGCTCGGTGCTGCGCGCACTGTCCGCGCCAATCACGATACGGTCAGGCTTGAGGAAATCCTGGATGGCCACGCCTTCCTTGAGAAACTCCGGGTTCGAGACCACGTCAAACTCCACGCTCGCGCCGCGGGCGGCGAGCTCTGAGACCAGCTGCGCGCGCACCTTGTCGGCCGTGCCGACCGGCACCGTCGATTTCGTGACCACCACGGCATAGCGCTGCAGACGCGTGCCGATTTCGCGTGCCACGCTGAGCACGTGCCGCAGATCGGCGGATCCGTCTTCTTCCGGGGGCGTGCCGACAGCGATGAGCTGGAACAGGCCGTGATTCACGCCGCGCGCCGCATCGGTGGTGAACTCGAGCCTCCCGCCCTCGCGATTGCGCCGAATCAGCGCGTCGAGGCCGGGCTCGTGGATCGGGACCTCCCCGGCGTTGAGCTTCGCCACCTTGCCGACGTCTATATCGACGCAGACGACGTGATTGCCGGCCTCCGCCAAGCAGGCGCCCGTGACCAGCCCCACATAGCCGGACCCGAAGATGGTGACTTTCATGAGTGCTAAGCTTCTGATGCCATTGGGAAAGCGCGCAAGCCTAACGGATGGGGACTACGAAGACAAAGGCGTAATGATCAGCTGCAGGCGGCGGTTCAGATCGCGCCCGGCGGGCGTGTTCTCGGCGCTCAAGGGTTCGGACTCACCCACCCCGCGCGCGATCAGGCGCGCGCCGGAAATCGATCGGTCGCGCAGATACCCCACCACGACCTCGGCCCGCGCCAGAGACTGCTGCTGGTTGAATTCACTGCTCCCGATGGCATCCGTATAGACCGCCACGACCACCTGCGTGCGCTCGTGTGCCCGCAGTGAACGGACCACAATGTCGAGCATCTGCGTGCCCGTCGGCAGCAATTGCACGCCGTCCGGGACGAAGGCCAGCCGGACAGGGTAGTCCAGCTTGACCGCCTCACTCTCGCGCGTGACCACCGCCGCGGTCGGCGCAAGCGCGGTGCGCAGGTCTGCTTCCTGCACATCCAGGGGCGAACCGGGCGCTCCGGCTGGCGCGGCGAACGCCAGCAGCCACGCGATGGCGGTCGCGCCGAGCGCCCGGATCGGACAGGTACGGTTCATGCTCTGGCGTCCCCGCTGCAGCAACAGGAGCTGCCTATAGTGCTATTAGATTAGCCTTCCGGGTGGCTTGTCGACGTAAACTCCGCACTTGCCGCCCGCCTTGAAGGATCTGGCATGAGCAAGACCGCGCTGATTACCGGTATTACCGGCCAGGATGGCGCCTATCTGGCCGAATTGCTGCTGGCAAAAGGCTACACGGTGCATGGCATCAAGCGGCGCGCCTCGAGCTTCAACACCGACCGGATCGATCACCTCTACCAGGATCCGCACGAGCGCAATGTACGCCTGCGGCTGCACTATGGCGATCTGACCGACGCCACCAACCTGATCCGCATCGTGCAGCAGGTGCAGCCCGACGAGATCTACAACCTGGCGGCCCAGAGCCACGTCGCCGTCTCCTTCGAGACCCCGGAATATACGGCCAATTCGGACGCGCTCGGCACCCTGCGCCTGCTCGAAGCCATCCGTATTCTCGGTCTGGAGAAGCGGACCCGATTCTACCAGGCCGCGACTTCCGAGATGTACGGCCGGGTGCAGGAAACGCCGCAGTGCGAGACCACGCCCTTCTATCCGCGCTCCCCCTACGGCGCCGCGAAGGTCTACGCCTACTGGATCACGGTGAACTATCGCGAGGCCTATGGGCTGTACGCCTGCAACGGAATTCTCTTCAACCACGAATCGCCGGTCCGCGGCGAGACCTTCGTGACCCGCAAGATCACCCGTGCCCTGGCGCGCATCTCACTGGGGCTGCAGGACTGCCTGTATCTGGGCAACCTGGAGGCGCGGCGCGACTGGGGTCACGCGAAAGACTTCGTCCGCGCCCAGTGGCTGATGCTGCAGCAGGAGCTGGCCGAGGATTTCGTGATCGCCACGGGCGAGCAACATTCGGTGCGGGAATTCGTGACGCAGGCCGGTGAGCTGCTGGGCCAGCGGATCGAATGGCGCGGCAAGGGAGTCGATGAGCAGGGCATCGATGCGGCCAGCGGCAAAATCATCGTCAAGGTCGACCCGCGGTATTTTCGCCCGACCGAGGTCGAGACACTGCTGGGCGACGCGAGCAAGGCCCGGACGCGGCTGGGTTGGGCACCGCTGATCAGCTTCCAGGAGCTGGTGGCGGAGATGGTCAAGGGCGATCTGGAACAGGCGCGGCGCGACGAGCTGATTGCGCGCGAGGGGTTCAAGACCTATACCCGCCATGAATAAGGAGGCTCGCATCTACGTCGCCGGGCATCAGGGCCTGGTGGGCTCGGCTGTGGTGCGACGCCTGCGCGCGCTGGGCTACGAACAGCTGCTGCTGGCCGCAAGGGGCGAGCTGGAGCTGACGCGCCAGGCCGAGGTCGAGGCCTGGTTCAGCGCCCACCGGCCGGAGGTGGTGATTCTCGCGGCCGCCCGTGTCGGTGGCATCCACGCCAACAACAGCTACCCCGCCGACTTCATCCGTGACAACCTCGTCGTGCAGAGCAACGTCATCGACGCCGCCTACCGCAACGGGACCCGCAAGCTGACTTTTCTGGGCTCCAGCTGCATTTACCCGAAGCTCGCACCGCAACCGCTGGACGAGGAGAGCCTGCTCACCGGGCCGCTCGAGCCGACCAACGAGTGGTACGCCATCGCGAAAATCGCCGGCATCAAGATGTGCCAGGCCTACCAGCGCCAGTACGGGTTCGACGCGATCTCGCTGATGCCCACAAACCTCTACGGCCCGGGAGACAACTTCGGCCTGGAGAATTCCCACGTGCTGCCCGCGCTGATCCGCAAGTTCCACGATGCCAGGCGCGCCGGCCAGGCATCCGTCGTGGTCTGGGGCACCGGCACGCCGCGGCGCGAATTTCTGTATGTCGACGATCTGGCCGACGCCGTGGTGTTTCTGACGCAGAATTACTCGGGTGCGGGTCTCATCAACGTCGGCGTCGGCGCGGATGTCACCATTCGCGAACTGGCCGAGCGAATCGGCAAGATCGTCGGATTCCAGGGCGAACTCGTTTTCGACCATACCAAGCCCGACGGGACGCCGCGAAAATTGCTGAACGTGAATCGCCTGCTGCAGCTGGGCTGGCACGCGCAGACCAGCCTCGATGACGGACTGCGGCGCACCTATGACTGGTTCTGCGCCAATGAGGCGCAGTCGAGGCGTTGACACGCCGTGAGGCTGTGGCGTTGTGGCGCTGTGGCGCTATGACCTGCGGCGCCTGAGCGGCGCCGCCCGCCTCGCGAACCTTACTCGAAACCGCGCACGCGCTTGCTGCGCAGACTCTCCCGCGCCCGCTCGAGGCGCGTGAGCAGTTCGGGGCCCTGGCGCAGCGCGACTCCGACGGCCAGCACGTCCACGACCGCCAATTGCGCCAGGCGCGTGGTCATCGGCGTGTAGATGTCGGTATCTTCATCGACCAGCAGCTCGAGCGCGACGCTGCAACGCGCGGCCAGGGGCGAGCCGAGGGCGGTGATGCCGACGACGTCGGCCCCCGCTTCGCGCGCCAGGTCGACGCTCGAGAGCAGATCGACGGTACGGCCGGTCGCCGAGAAAGCGATGACCACATCGCCCGGCCGCAGCATGGTGGCCGCCATGCCATGAACGTGCGCGTCGGAATAGGCCACTGACACCAGCCCGAGGCGAAACAGCTTGTGCTGGGCGTCGGCGGCCACGATACCGGAGCTGCCCAGGCCGTAGCACTCGACACGCCGGGCCGCGCACAGCAGTGCAATCGCCCGCTCGAGCCGCGCCGGATCGAGCTGGCTGCGCACCTGCAGCAGCGTGCGCGCCGCCTTGCCGAACACTTTGGCGGCCATCTCGGCCACCGAGTCCTCGGGGCGGGCGTCGGCGTGCACGAACATCTGGCCGCTGGCGAGGCCCTGCGCCATGCGCAGCTTGAAATCGGCGAAACCGCTGCATCCCAGCGAGCGGCAGCAGCGGATCACCGTCGGCTCGCTCACCTGCGCCCGCAGCGCCACGGCCGCGAGGGACATCTTCAGCAGTTCGTGCGGCCGCTCGAGCACCAGGTCGGCGACGCGCCGTTCCGCCGTGGGCAGGCTCTCGCGCGCACCGCGCAGAAATTTGAGCCAGCCCAATTCAGGGCCGCCCGGCGCAACGCTGCGTTCGGGAGCGCTCATGGGTTCGCACCCGCCGCTGCGTCGGAGCACCAGAACACTTCGACAGGAACGCGGCGCTGGCGAAGAATGGCCCGGATCGGCAGTTCAGCGACCTCCCCGGCCGCGCGGGCGCGCTCGTAGACCTGCCATTTCTGCGCGCCCCTGATCTGGATATAGATGCGCCGGGAATCAAGCATTGCGGCCAGATTAAGGCTCAGGCGCACATGCGGCGCCACAGGTGCGCGCATCTCCAGACAACCCGGGGGCGCGCTGTCCTCGAGCCCGGCCGCGAGCCCGGCACTGCCCGGAAAGAGCGACGCCGTGTGGCCGTCGTCGCCCATGCCCAGCACGACGACATCGAAGGGCCGCGGCATCGCGCCAATGGCCTCCCAGGCCTGCGCGGCACCGGACGCGGGCGTGGCCGCCGCATTCTTCAGGCCGACAAAGCGGGCCTGGGCGGCCATCCCGCGCAGCAGCGTGGCGCGCAGCAGGCCTTCGTTGCTAAAAGGATCGTCGGGCTCCACCCAGCGCTCATCGGCGAGGGTGATCTGGACCCGCCTCCAGTCGAGTCCATGGTGCGCCAGATGGGCAAACATCAGCGCCGGGCTGCGGCCTCCGGAGACCACGAGACTCGCCCCTGTTCGGCGCACCAGAGCCGCGCGCAGGTCAGCCGCGATGGCGGCGGCGAGCGTGGCGGCTTGCACGGTCGGATCGCTGTCGCGCCACTCCCGCAGCATCGATTGCGAATTCGGTGCCGCTGCGGGCGCGGCTTCAGGTTTCATCACGCCAGGCATAGCCGTCGCGCCCGATCATCGCGGTGGAGGCGGCGGGCCCCCAGCTGCCGGCCGCGTAGGTCTTGGGCGCGTTGCCGGAGTTCGCCCAGCCGGCGCGGATCGGATCGATCCAGCTCCAGGCAGTATCGAGTTCGTCGCGCCGCATGAACAGGGTGAGATTGCCCTTGACGACATCCATCAGCAATCGCTCGTAGGCGGACAGCGGCCGCTCCTTGAAGCTCTCGGCCAGATCGAGCGCCAGATTCACGGGGCGCAGCCGCATGGCATCGCCCGGCGCCTTGGCGAGCACCGTGAGCGTGATGCTCTCGTCCGGCTGCAGCTGGATCACGAGCTGGTTGGGCGAATCCTGCGAGCGATTGGGGAAGATCGACAGCGGCACGTCATCGAAGGTAATGGCGATCTCGGCCAGCTGCTGCTGCAGGCGCTTGCCGGTACGCAGGTAGAAGGGGACGCCGGCCCAGCGCCAGTTGTCGATCTCTGCCTTGATCGCCACGAAGGTTTCGGTCTCGCTGCCGGCCGGCACGCCCGGTTCTTCGGCGTAGCCCGGCACCGCCTTGCCCTCGATGCTGCCGGCGCGGTACTGGCCGCGCACGGTCTTCTGCTCCACGTTCTCGCTGTCGATCGGGCGCAGCGCGCGCAGCACCTTCAGCTTTTCATCGCGCACGGTGTCGGCATCCGAACTGGCGGGCGGTTCCATCGCCAGGATGCATAGCAGCTGCAGCATGTGGTTCTGCACCATGTCGCGCAGCGCGCCGGTCTCATCGTAGAACTTCGCGCGCCCTTCGACACCCAGATGTTCGGCGACCGTGATCTGCACGTGACGGATGCGGCCGCGGCGCCACAGCGGTTCGAACAACGCATTGCCGAAGCGCAGCGCCAGCAGGTTCTGCACCGGCTCCTTGCCGAGGTAATGATCGATACGATAGATCTGGTTCTCGGCAAAGCTGCGCGCCACCTCTTCGTTGATGCGTGCGGCAGAGGCACGATCGGTACCGAGCGGTTTTTCCAGCACGACGCGCGCATTCGGCGTGGCGACCGCCGCCGCCGCCATGTTGGCGGCCGTGGCGACATAGAGGCTGGGCGAGGTCGACAGAAACCAGACCCGCGCCTGCTCATCCCGATCGGCGATCCGGCGCTTGAGGGTCCGGAAGTCCTCCACCCGCGTGGCGTCGATCTGCTGGAAATCCAGGCAGGCGGCAAACTGCGTCCAGCGTGGCTCGTTGAAATCGCCCGGCGAGAGATGCTCGCGGCAGTGTCCGGCAGCGCGCTGGATGTACTCGGCGCGGCTCAGGGCCGAGCTCGCGCAGGCCAGAATGCGCGCCCGTTCGTCGAACTGCCCATCCGCGTAGCGTTGGTACAGGGCCGGGATCAGCTTGCGCATCGCCAGATCGCCGGTGCCGCCGAAAAGTACAAAATCAAATGGATTGAGCAACGGCACTGTCCTTCTCCGTCAGCACAGACCAATTTGTGTAGCTAAACTACTATATAACCTGTAGCGTTCATCCGTTCAAGGTTTTTTCTTTGGCTATTTAGGCTGTTGGCCGAGATTGCACATTATGACAAACGACGCTTGCCAAACGCTTTGGACGGAGTTTTACTACGCCTTGTGACCCAATCCCGTGGCCTGCATCCGGTCCTGCTCAGCGTAACGGAGCGCGTGCGTTCGCGCAGCGTCGTATCGCGCCGCGAGTACCTGGAGCGCATGAATGAGGCCGGGCGGGACGGGAGCGCCCGCCAGCGCCTCAGCTGCACCAACCTCGCCCACGGTTTCGCCGCCTCGAACCCGGCCGACAAGCAGGCCCTGCGACAGATGCGCTGGCCCAATATCGGCATCGTCACCTCCTACAACGACATGCTCTCGGCTCATCAGCCCTTCGAGCGCTTTCCGGGCGTGATTCGCGCCGCGGCGCGCGAGGTCGGTGCCACGGCGCAGGTTGCCGGAGGCGTGCCGGCGATGTGCGATGGCGTGACCCAGGGGCAGACCGGCATGGAGCTGTCCTTGTTCAGCCGTGAGGTGATCGCCCTGTCCACGGCGGTGGGCCTCTCGCATGGCATGTTCGACGCCGCGCTGTGCCTCGGCGTGTGCGACAAGATCGTGCCCGGGCTGCTGATCGGGGCGCTGAGCTTCGGCTCGCTCCCGACGATCTTCGTGCCCGCCGGTCCCATGACCTCAGGGCTGCCGAACCAGGAAAAGGCGCGCGTCCGCCAGGCGCATGCCGAGGGCCGCATCGATCGCGCCGCGCTGCTGGAATCCGAAGCGCAGAGCTACCACGACGCGGGTACCTGCACCTTCTACGGCACCGCCAACAGCAACCAGATGCTGATGGAGATCATGGGGCTGCATCTGCCGGGCAGCGCGTTCGTGCACCCCAATACGGCGCTGCGCGAGGCCCTGACGCGGGCCGCAACACAGCGCGCAGCGCAGATCTGGGCGCACGGGAGCGATCACCGGCCCCTGGCACGGGTCGTCGATGAGCGCGCCATCGTCAACGCAATCGTCGGACTGCTGGCGACCGGCGGCTCGACCAATCACACCATCCATCTGGTGGCCATGGCGCGCGCCGCAGGCCTCGTCATCGACTGGGACGACTTCAGCGCACTGTCGGCCGCCGTGCCGCTGATCGCGCGCATCTACCCGAACGGCGCCGCCGACGTCAATCATTTCCACGCCGCCGGCGGCACGGCCTTCGTGATACGCGAACTGCTCGAGGCAGGATTGCTGCACGGGGATGTGCGCACGGTGAGCGGCACGGATCTGCGCGCCTACACCCAGGAGCCCTGGCTCGATGCGGGCCAGCTCGCCTGGCGCGACGGCCCCGCGCACAGCGGCGATCGCGAGGTGTTGCGCCCCGCCGCCGACCCCTTCAGCAGCGACGGGGGCCTGAAGCTGCTGCAGGGCAATCTGGGCCGCTCGGTGATCAAGGTCTCGGCGGTCAAGCCCGAGCGCCGGTGCGTCGAAGCGCCGGTACGGATCTTCGATTCCCAGGAAGCGGTGAGCGCCGCCTTCAAGGCCGGTGAACTGCATCGGGACGTCATCGTCGTCGTGCGCGGCCAGGGCCCACGGGCCAACGGCATGCCGGAGTTGCACAAGCTCACGCCCGCCCTGTCGGCCCTGCAGGCCAAAGGCCACAGGGTGGCGCTGGTGACGGACGGCCGCATGTCCGGCGCCTCCGGCACCGTTCCGGCGGCGATCCACGTATCGCCCGAAGTGCATTGCGGTGGGCCGCTGGGCAAGCTCCGCGAGGGCGATGTGGTGAGGCTCGACAGCAATGCCGGGCGCCTGGAGGCGCTGGTCAATGCCGAGATCTGGGCCCAGCGCGCGGTCGAATCACCGCAGCCACACAGCCAGTTCGGCATGGGCCGCGAACTTTTCGCGCTGTTCCGGGCTCATGCGGCCAGTGCTGAACAGGGCGGCGGCATCTGCGCCCCCGCAGCCTGAAACACACCCCCTTCCCCGCCGGAGTCCTGCACAGATGAAGATGAGAGACATCATGGCGCGTGCGCCGGTCATTCCGGTGCTGACCATAGAGCGCGAGGCCGACGCGGTCCCCTTGGCGCGCGCGCTGTGCGCCGGGGGTCTCACGGTGCTCGAGGTCACGCTGCGCACCCCGGTGGCGCTGTCTGCCATCGCGGCGATGCGCAAAGCCGTGCCGGAGGCGATCGTGGGCGCCGGGACGCTGACTCAGCCCGAGGACTTCGAGCGCGTCGCCGCCGCGGGCGCGCAATTCGCGGTCACTCCCGGCCTCACGGAGGAGCTGGCGGTTGCCGGCCGCCACGCGGGCTTTCCGCTGCTGCCGGGCATTGCGACCGCTTCCGAACTGCTCGCCGCGCGCGCCGCGGGATATACCGCACTGAAATTCTTCCCCGCCGAACCGGCGGGTGGCAGCGCGATGCTCAAGGCCTTCGCGCCGGTGTTCGCCGACGTGATCTTCTGCCCCACCGGCGGCATCACGCGTGAAAGCGCGCCGCGGTATCTGGCTCTCGCGAACGTGGCCTGCGTCGGGGGATCCTGGGTCACGCCCGCGGCCGCGCTCAAGGCCGGCGACTGGGCACAGGTTGAAGCCCTGGCCCGCGACGCGGCAGCACTCGGGCGGTGAGCACGGGCACAGAGAAGATCGGTCCGGCGCTCGCGACTTTCCTGGTCGCCGGCAACATGATCGGTTCGGGGATATTCCTGTTGCCGGCGACTCTGGCGGGCATCGGTGGGATCAGCCTCCTGGGCTGGGCGGCCGCCAGCGTCGCGGCGCTCGCCATCGCGCTGGGCTTCGCGCGGCTCGCGGCGCGCAGCCCCGCGGCCGGCGGCCCCTGCGCCTACGCGCAGACCGCGTTCGGGCGGCCGGTGGGCTTCCAGGCCTATCTGATGTACGTGATCATCTGCTGGGTCGGCAATCTCGGTGTTGCCATTGGAGCGATCGGTTATCTGGGTGCATTGTTGCCCGGCGTTGATGCCGGCTGGTCCGGTGCGGGGGCGGCCGTGCTCCTCATCGCCGTGCTGACGGTGCTGAATCTGTTGGGCCCGCGGCGTGCCTGCCAGTTCGACGCGATTGCCATCATCTGCGGGCTCCTGCCCGTGCTGCTGGTCGCGACCTTTGGCTGGCTGCACTTCGATGCCGCGCTGTTCCACCGCTCGTGGAATCCAGGCGGCCTGGCGATCAGCACGGCCCTGCCTCGCTCGCTGCTGCTGGTGTTCTGGGCCTTCCTGGGACTCGAGAGCGCCTCGATCGCAGCGGCAGTCGTCGAGCGACCTGAACGCAATGTCGCGGTAGCCACGCTGGGCGGCGTACTCCTCGCAGCAATCGTCTACATTGCGGCATCGGCGGCCATCTTCGGCCTGGTGCCGCTCAGCGTGCTGAGTCACACGAATGCGCCCTTCGCGGAGGCCACGCGTGTGCTGCTCGGCACGGCGGCAGCCGGACTGGTCGCCCTCGCCGCGCTCGTCAAGACTGTTGGCACGCTTTCGGGATGGATCCTGCTGGCCGCGCAGACCGGCCAGGCCGCCGCCCGGCAGGGTTTCCTGCCGCGTGCACTCACAGTGCAGGATGCGCGCGGCGTTCCGGTCCGCGCCCTGCTGGTGTCCAGCAGCTTTACCTGTCTGGTGGCGATCGTCACCAAATCTTCAACGCTGGCGCAGCAGTTCGAGAATCTGGTGCACTTGTCGGTCCTGCTCTCGCTGGCGGTCTATGCCGCAGCGCTGGCAGCGCTGTTCCAGCGCAGGGCCGCCCTGCAGGACACACTGAACCCCTTTTACAGGACGTGCGCCGCGCTCGGCATCCTGTTCTGCCTGTATGTCATCGGCAGCAGTCCGCATTTCATGCTGTGGCTGCTGGGGGGCCTGGTGGTCGTGCTCTCGCTGGTATATGCGCTGGCGCTGCGCCACAGGGCTCGCGCGATCAGCGGGTGATAAACAGCGCGGGGTACCAGGAGTGCGCGTTCGTTGCCGAGGCCTATTGAACGCCGGACCTGAGTCTCAGGCTACAATTTCTTCACAGCGCGCTTCACGCCATTTCACCGGACTCCGTACCCCGTGCGGGTCACTTTGCGCGTAATTTGAGCGGACTTCGCTTCCCTGCGCGGTGCAGCCAACAGATTGAGCGTCTTCGTCGCGAACAGGGCAAGTCTCCCGGAGCCGGGCGATGCTCGGACCAGCGGTTCGTTCCCGGTATTGTCGACGCGTTGCCGCGATGGCGGGCCAGATCTGTGTACTTTGTGCCTGCTGTCTGCACGCTTGTTCCCAAGGGTTCATGGGAAACGGGTTCCCCGGATTCCTGTCAGGGCAATTCAGCAATTATTCAGTTTCAATTTACATTCGCTGCGTATAAGAGGCCGTGGCGATGCACGCGGGACTGGCGTGATGGGAGCGGGCCAGCAGAAGGCTGCGAGGTACGGCTGAGGCAGATTCGATATCGACGGCACGGGACGGTGCTCCCGACCGCCACGGGTCGAGTGCGCCAGTGCGCTGCGGGACCGCATGCAGCGAATGCGAGGAGCGGGGGACAGAATAATGAGCAATTCGGGGCAACTCGTGACGAATGCCCGCAGGAGGACCTGGACGCCGGTAGGATTCCGGATCCCATTGCTCCTGGCTTTGGTCGTTTGCCTGGCCCAGCACCCAGTCAACGCCGCAGAGTTCGACCTCGGCGGTTTGCCTCACTACCGGGCCGATCAACAGGTGGCAGGATTGATCCGAAATTTCGGCTTCCCGCTGGCGGGTGCGATGCGAGCCTGGGAAGAGGATTTTCGCAAATATCAGCCGCGCGTTCGCTTTGCTGACCGATTTCCAAGCGGCGATGTTGCCATCGCGGGCCTGGTCAGCGGCGTCTCGGACCTTGGGCCGCAGGGGCGAGAGCTAACGCTGATCGAGTACCTGATGTTTTATGAGACCTTCGGCCACGCGCCCAGCGCCGTAACGGTCGCGACCGGCGCCTACGACAGCGAGGGCATGGCGAACGGGCTGGTGGTATTCGTCAACGCCAGGAATCCGATCGCAAGTCTCACGGTGGACCAGCTGGAGGGCATATTCGGCGCTGAACGCACCGGCACACTTCGCGGCTTCAAGTGGCAACTGCGCAATGCCCGGAGCGAGGCGATGAATCTTCGTACCTGGGGCCAGTTGGGACTCACGGGTGACTGGGCCCATCAGGAAATTAACACCTACGGGCACGCTCCCTCCGGGACGACCAATTACTTTCAGCTGCGGGTGCTGCACGGCAGTGACAAATGGAACCCGAACTACCGCGAGTACGTCGAGACCGGCTCAAAGATGATCGGTGACGATGATGCGGCCATGCTGGGTGGCCTGCACCACATGCTGGCCGACGAGCTGTCGCAGGATCCCTACGGGATTGCCTGGAGCGTGTTGCCGCAGGCACGGGGTGTCTCGGGCATCAAGGCGCTTGCCTTGGCGAGTGACGCCCAAGGGCCGTTCGTGCTGCCGAGCGAGAAAAGCTTCCAGGACCGCAGCTATCCCCTGTCGCGGGACATCTACATCTTTTTCGACCGCAAGTCGGGCGCGCCCCTGGATCCAAAACTCCGGGAGTTCCTGCGCTATGTATTGAGCCAGGAAGGCCAGCGAGTGATTGCCAGGCTGGGGAAATACCTGCCGCTGACCAAGGACGTTGTGGCCGCGCAGCTCAAATCGCTCGAGTGACGGCAGTGCCGCAAACAGGGCCAGCAATCGGTGATTGAGTCAGCACCGTCGTCGGGAAGATCAACCAGAATCAAAACGGGGAGAACGAAGTGAAATATAGGAAAGTCGCCAACTGCACCTTACTGTGCTGTCTCTCAATTGGGGTGAGTTTGGTCGGCAGTGCGGCCGAGCCCACCGCCGTAGCTGCCAAGACGGGCGAGCTGGAGGAGGTGGTTGTGACCGCACGTTTCATCAACCAGGACAGTAATAATTCGATGAAACTCGGGATTGCCGCGAAGGACACCCCGTTCTCGGTCTCCAACTACACCAACAGCTTTATGAAGTCCATCGAGACGACGCAGATTGCGGACCTGTATCGGTACATGACTGGGTTGCAAAAGGCGGGTGGCACCGGCTATGACCTGACCCTCCGCGGCTTTTCTACCACTGATCTGGATCGCAATACAGTCCTGACCGACGGTCTACCGGGACTGTCCGTGCGCTTCGGCTCACCGCCAACGGTGGGTACCGATCATGTCGAGCTGGTCAAAGGTGCGGCGTCACTACTGTACGGTGCTGTCCAGCCGGGGGGGTTCGTCAACATCATCACGAAGAAGCCCTCCATGCGGGAAATGACGGAATTTTCGGTTCTAGGAACGATCGGCGCGAGCTCCTACCATCGGGTGCACGGCGGTGATTTATCGCTGGACTCCACCGGCCCAATGGGCCAGGGGGATACGTTTCTTTACCGCGTGATTGCGCAGGCCAGTTACGACGACAAATTCAGGGACCGTTCCTACGAGCGCACCAGCTTCCTGGCGCCCATGATGACCTGGAACCTCAGCGCGACGACCACACTGACGGGGCAATTTGAGTACCGCACCGCGGAAGCCAATTACTCGAGCTTTTATCTGCTGGCACCGCGCCGACCGGTGGCGTTTACGGTCAGCCAGCTGGCGCCAATCCAGACCAACTACATCGGGCCAGGGAACTATCTCAACGAACGCGGCCAGGTCACGAGCCTGGTACTGCACCACGATTTCTCGGGCGGCGCGATCTGGACCACTTCGATTCGAAATGTCAATCACCGGGACTGGGCCCATGCCTTTGACGTCGGTCCGTTCGATAGGACCGCCGACCCCACGTTTCATACCCTAGATATCCGTGCCCGTGGCCAGTCCAACCTGCGGACCTACCTGTTTGGTGACACGAATCTGATCCTGCCGTTTAAGACCGGACCCTTTAGCCACCGCCTGATAGCGGGACTAAGCCTTGGGCGGGAGGTGGATGACTTTACCCGCACTCAATTCTGCAACATCAACGCCCCGGGCAGGCCGGCCGCGGATCCAACCTGCAATCTGGGCACTCAGCAATACACGATCTCCATCCTGAATCCGGATTTTTCGAACATCCCGCCGCCGGACGCATTTGGTCCGGGCGTCATCGGGGCGAGTTCGCGCGCCGACAACTACAATTCCTCGATCGGGTCAGGTGCCTATGTGTCGGACTTGATCACGCTTGCCGCCCATTGGAAGACCATGATCGGAGGCCGCTACGCGCGCGAGGAGCTCAAGGACGCGCCGGATCGGTTTGAGCCGGCCTTGCCGGTTTATACGGCCACCTACAGCAAGGTCCTGCCGCAGGCGGGATTGATTTATCAGCCCAACGAACATTGGTCCTACTACGCGAGCTATAGCACCTCCTTCGCTCCCGTGGATCCCGCCAACGTTGGCCTGACGACACAACCCACCTTTGTGCCAACCCAGGGAAAGGGTGCCGAGGTAGGCGCCAAGGCGACGTTGCTTGGAGGCCGGGTGGACTTGACCACCGCCCTGTTCCAGATTGATCAGCAGCACGTGCTGGCGCCGTACTCGGGAACGGACCTGACACTGTGTCCCGGTGGCGGCTGCGTCATCCAGATCGGCTCGGTTCGCTCCAAGGGTCTGGAGGCCGAGATCAGTGCGGTCCCGGTTGACGGATGGACGCTGTTGGCCGGCTACGCATACACCAGCGCGCGGGTTGCGGATACCAGTCCGACCGGCCCCTTCCTCGATCATTTGCTGCCGAATTCGCCATTGCACGCGGCGCATATTTGGTCGCGTTATGATTTTAGCGGCGGCGCTCTGAGGGGAATGGGAGTCGGCGTCGGCATTTCATATACCGGATCTCGCATTACCAACACGGGCACTCCTGCGGCGGTGGGAGAGTTCGTGCTGCCGAGCTACGGCGTTCTGGACATTGGTTTGTACAAAACCATTCTTTCAAAGTTTGATTTGACACTCAAAATCAATAACGCACTGGACAAGGTGTACTACGCGAGCGGAACCATTACGCAGGGACTTGTCAACGTTCAGCCGGGAGCGCCACGCTTTATCCAGCTGACGATGCGAGCGAGACTCTGATGCCACCTACCGGCGACAACGCCAATGCGTGCCATCGACCGCAATGGATCGGCCATTGGTAGGCACAGAAAGAACTCGGCTGCGGTCGCGCTGGCTGGCGATGGGGTTAATGCTCTATGCGTCCATAGGCAATGCTGCCAACCAGTCGGATGCCAAGAACTTGCCTCCCTTCACGATCACCAGGCCGCTGGCCGGCACCATCAGGAACTATGGGTTTGATCTGCATCAACTGCTGCAATCGTGGGAGCGAGCATTTCGCCACTTCCAGCCCGGAATCAGCTTTGAGGATCATTTCCCATCAAGTGATGCCGGGATAGCCGGGCTCGTAGGTGGTGTGGCCGACATAGGCGTGCAGGCGCGCGAACCGACGCTCGTCGAGCATCTGATGTTCTTCGAGACGTTTGGGTATCCGCTGACAGCGGTCACGGTTGCGACTGGCGCCTATAATCGCGAGGGCATGGCGGACGGGCTTGTCGTCTTCGTCAATGTGCATAACCCCATAAACGAATTGACCATGGATCAGCTCGACGGCATCTTTGGTGCTGAGCGCACTGGCGCATTTGACGGATTCAAATGGCAACGTCGTTATGCCCGCAGCGCTTCGGCCGACATCCGCACCTGGGGTCAACTGGGACTTGGCGGCAAGTGGGCCAATAGTCCCATCCATACCTATGGCTATGCGCCCACTGGCATGAGCAACTATTTTCAACTGACAGTGCTTCACGGTAGCGACAAGTGGAACCCAAATCTCCGCCAGTATGTGGAGAGTGGTAGCAAGATGATTGGCGATGACGATACGTCGATGCAGGGCGGACTGCGCCACATGCTGACTACCGAACTTGCAGCGGACCGGCTTGGCATAGCCTTCGGCGTGCTGCCGCAGGCACAAGGAGTGAGCGAGATCAAGCCGTTGGCACTCGCCCGAATGGCCCAGGGTCCGTTCGTGGCGCCGAGCGCAGCGAGCTTCCAGGATCGCAGCTACCCCTTGTCTCGGAGCATTTACTTCTATGTGAAGAATGGGCCAAGTCAGGCGCTCGATCCCAAAGTGCGGGAATTCCTGCGCTTCGTACTGAGCAAGGAAGGGCAAGAGGTGGTCCGGCAATGCGGGCTGTATCTCCCGTTGGATGCAGCGGAAGTGCGGAAACAGCGGCAGCGGGTTCTAGGCGATCCTTGAACTATCAACGTGCGATCCCCTTGCGAGAATCGACCAGCCTCGCTGGGCCCAATGAGTCGCTCGCGCGACTTTGGACCGCGACGACCCGCAGTGAAGTCACGCCAGCAGCGGATTCCCGTTATGGTGTATGGCGGCGGACCAGCATTCTTTGCAGGACGGAGTCTCGGAGGACGAAGTGGTGAAATAGTGCCGCCGACGCATGCGCGAGCGCCAGTATTACCAGCACGTTCGCCCCGATCTTGTGGAGACTGCCGATGGTCGGCTTCAGACTGGGATAGCCCGGAAGGAGTTTCGGGATATTGAACAGGGTGAAGATGGAATCCCCACGCGCCCAGGCATTTGAAATTCCGAGCACGACGACGGCGACGAGTGTCGTGTACAGCGCCACGTGGCTCATCCTCGTTGCATGAGCCCAAATCCCGCCGCGCGCCGGCGGCAAGTGCTTACCCGGACCCCTGCGCCACATGAGACGCCTGACCAGCACGGCCGCGAGCAACAGCCCTAAGCTGATGTGCACGGACCGCACCGCGATCCTGGGCGCCCCTCTGGGAAAAAAGTCGATGACTTGCGCGATTCCCCACAGCAGCGCCACGATTACGGCCGTTATCCAGTGCAGACGAATGGTCCGGTCATCGTAGGTGTCCGTGGCAGCCGGAGACTGCGCGTGCGTCTCGGATAGTGCCGCAGCTGTCGGCAAAGCTGTCATTCAGGCGGTCTGACCGCCCATGGGACGGCGGCCTTGTCGGGCTCCCCGAGCAAAGTCGCGATGGTCGTCGCGTCCAAACCGGGCTTGCCCCCGTTCAATTCGCAATGCTCGTCCGCCAGGACATTCTGGATGCCGGCGGTATGTCCGGCGGCGAATAGTCATACAGCGCCCGTTCCCCGGGCCCGCACCCTGATCGACCATTGCGGCCGGCAATCCCGGCAATGCGCCCAATACCACCAGCCGCAGGAAAGCGCCGCCGACGCGCACTGCCCATGATCGCAGAGCGTAGCTCATAACGGTCCACGCCGGGAAATCCACCCTTGCGGTCACCACATTCAGTGGGCCGCTGCCGAGACGTTGTACCACATGATCCCGCCACCACTGCTGTTGCCCTCCCCTGGGGAAACGGCCAGATAGAGGCGGTTCAGCGAAGGCACCAGCACGGCGGTCTTGGCCCCCTTGGCGCTGCGCACTCCCGGCATCTGTAGGTAATGATCGGCGTCGACTTGCTTGTACACGCCGACGTTACCTTCTCCACCGGCGACGTAGATGCGGTGATTCGCGGCGTCGTATATCACCTCGTCGCAACGTTCCGGGGCCTGGAAGGTCGCGATCGACTCTCCCGTCATCGCGTTGAGCACCACCAGCATGCCCGGCTTGCGGGTCACGACAAACAGCCGATGATTGGCTTCATCAAGGGCCACCGGCGCGTTCTGTTCCGCCTCCCTGATGGGCCAGCGGGCGATGATGGCATGCTTGTCCTTGTCGACGACGGCCACGTAGTTCTGGTCGGTGACATTGATGTACAGGCGGCTGCCATGCTGTTCAACGGCCATCGCTTCGACATGGTTGGCGTCGAAGCTGACGTCGCCGTGATGCTGGCCGGTTCGGGGGTCAATCTCGGCCAATACGGACGTCTTCATGTCCACATCCTTTCCGCCGGTCACAACGTACAGGCGATTTCTCGGCACGTCGTAGCCGATGGAATCGGCACCAGGAACCAGTTTGATCGAGCCCTGGACCTTGAACGTCGTAGCGTCCAGCACCTTGGTCATGCCGGGCCCGCTGTCGGTGACGAGCAGCCTATTTAGATCCGGGATGTAGACAATACTGTGCGGAGTCTCCACGCCCCTGACGGTCTTTTTGTGCGCCCCGCTCTGCAGGTCGAAGACTTCCAGCGTACCGTGATCCTCCGCGGCCAGAAACAGCCGATTGCCCTTTAGATCGACGCCAAAATGGTCGAAATCTCCGCTGTAACCCGGAAGATCCGTGCGGCCGGCGGCCTGCAGCACCGCCGGCGGTTCAGCAGCACGGACCTGTAAGGGCGCCGCCACGCTTACCAGGAACAGACTCAGGACGGCCGTGGGGAACGATGGCTTCAGTAAGCGGTGCACGGTGCGACTCCCTGATATTGAATTCATCCGACTTCAGCCGCTTTGCTTGGCGAGCTGGAACAGCGCCGCGAGTGTCGAAATCTGCTGGCGCAGTTCATCGCGGATTTTCTCACCCGCGATGTGCAGGGCCTTACGGTCCGTTCCGGACCGGTAGGCGTACACCGCGCTGAGGGCACCGATGTTCGCTCCGGCCTTGTCCAGCAGCACGATCTCCACTTCAAATCGATTGCCCGCCTCATTGACTTCCAGCACGGGCTTGCCAGTGCGGATCACTCCCATGTCGTCCTCGTCCGCCTTCTTGCCGATGCGCCCGATATTCGACGCCACGATCACGACCTCCGCTGCTCCAGGCGGCTTCGCATGCAATGCCAGGATCAGCAACTCCGGATGCTTGCCCAAGGTCGCGTCGACCAGGTGCTGGGCCAGGGGCGCAAAAGGAGGATTGGGAACATAAGGTACGGGCTCGAACAGATTGCCGGCATTGGTGATCCGCCGGCTGAGCCCCGCCTGCACCTGCTCGGCGCGCCGCTGGAGGGCGATCTTGTCGTCACCGGGCTTGTAACCGAAGACAACGCCGACGGCGCCTATGTTGGAACCCGATACGTCGCGCAGCACGAGCTCGGCTTCAAAGCGATTGCCTTCGGAATTGATTTCGAGATTCGGCTTTTCGGTCTTGATCAGGCGCAAGTCGTCCTCGTCACCCTTCTTGCCGAGGCGGCCAATGTTCGAGGCGACGATGACGTTGTCTTCTGTCTTGGGCACATTGGCGTGCAACGCCAGAATCTGTATTTCCGGATACGAGGCCATCGCTTCATCGACCAGCTGCTGCCCGTAGCTATTCGCCGGCACCCGCGCGTCGTAACTTGCCGGCTCGACCAGATTGGCCACATGCGAAATGCGCCGCGCGAGTTCGTCGCGCACCCTGACGGCCGCTGCCGTCAACGCCTGCCGGTCGGCGCCTGGCTTGAAGGCCAGCTGGACGGCCAGCGCGCCCACCGGGCGGAGTGAAGCGTCCAGCAACGGCAATTCGACCGCCAGACGGTCGCCGGATCGCGTGACTTCGACCAGCGTTTGCTGGCTCTTTATGACCCGCAGATCGTCTTGGTCGGCCACCTTGCCCAGCGGCGCGACGTTGGAGGCAATGATGACGTTGTCCGCGCCGCCGGGGGGCGTCACGTGCATGGTCAGGGCGAGTACTTCAGGATGGTGCGCGAGGGCCTGGGCCGTCAGGTATTGGGCGTAGGTCGGTCCGCTCGCTTGTGCCTGTACGACGGCGGCCATGGACGCTGCTATCACGATGAATGCCAATGGTCTCATTGCTCTATTTCCTCAAGGCGTGAGTGAGCCTTATACGTGAGAAGCCTGACTCAAATCTGAATCCAAACTGAAAGCTTGTTCAGTCGATGTCGGCAGCGGCCCGGCGGCGCAACCGCCTGCTATTGAGACCGGCAACACTCGTTAAATGCGGCTCATGATCGGCGAAACCGCCTTATCGCGAGAGCCTGGTCGGGCTGCTGCCGAGCCAGGGCGGCACGATGGACCTGTTGAAGAGCGGCCAGTCGGAAGAACAAGTTGGATTCAACGAGCTGCGTCAGATCGCCGCACGCACCTCGGGCGCGCTCCCCCGGCCCTGGCTCGGGAGCGCACGGGTCCGCATGGGAGTGGTCTACGGGCGAGTACTATGCCGACTCCCCGACCGCGCGTGCTCCCGGCGCCCGGGAATGGAGCGACAGCAGCACCGGCAGTACGAGCAGCACCAGCGGCAGCTGCAGCACCAGCCCGGAAATGATCGCGATGGCCAGGGGTTGCTGCATGGCCGATCCGGCGCCGATGCCCAGGGCGAGGGGCAGCAGCGCCAGGATGGCGGCGACTGTCGTCATGGCGATCGGACGCATGCGGTTGATGCCGGCCTGGATCAGGGCTTCGCGCGGATCAGTGTCCGCGGACAGCGAGATGAGTTCTGAGACGTAGAAGATCGCGACTTCCGTGGCGATGCCAACGATCATGGTCATGCCCATCATCGACGAAATGTTCAGCTCCGTACGCGTGATCCACAGTCCGATCGTCACCGCAGACAGCGCCAGCAGCGTGGTCAGCAGCATCGATAGGGCCGTCCGGAAATTCTGGTACAGCGCCAGCAGCAGCAGGAAGACCAGGGCCACCGCCCCGGCGAACACCGCGATCAGGCCGGCAAAAGCCTTCTGCTGCTCTGCGTAGGTGCCGCCCAGTTCGAAGTAAACGCCGCGCGGCAGCATATCGGGCCTGGCGAGCACCGCCTGTACGTCGCGCATGGTGGAACCCAGGTCCCGGCCGCTGATCCGTCCAGTGACTGCCAGCATCCGCTTCAGATCATCCCGATTGATCTGCGGCTGCCCGGCCACCGGCTCGAGCGTCGCCACGCGCCCCACGGGAAAGAAATGCCCATCCGGCGCGCGCAGCCTGAGCTTGAGGATATCCTCGGCTGTGCGCCGCTCGCCGGGCGGGATCCAGGCGCGGATGCCAACGAGTTTGGGTCCGCGCTCAACCCGCGTGGTCGCGAGCGAGCCGGCGAGCAGGGCCTCCAGGCCCTGCATCATGGCATCCGGGTCCACGCCTTCCAGTCCGGCCTTGGCCTGGTCTACCCGGATCACCATGGCATCGCCCGCGGGCCGAATGCCGTCCTTGACCTCTACGATACCCGCGATCTTGCCGATCTCCGCGGCCACGCGGATGGCGCTTGCCGTCAGCACCGCCTCGTCATCGCTGAAGATCTTGATCTCCACCGGCTGCGGCACGGCGGTCAGATCGCCGATCAGGTCCTCCATGAGTTGCGCCATCTCAACTTCCAGGCCGGGTACCGTTCCTTCCACCTGCTGGCGGACATCCGTCATGATCTCTTCGATGCCACGGCTCCGGTGCGGCTTCAGGCGCACGAAGAAATCCCCTTCATCGGCCTCCGTGATGCCCCCGCCCAATTGCAGGCCAGTGCGCCTTGAATAGGTCTGCACCTCCGGGGTCGCGCGCAGGATTTGCTCGACCTGGCGCAGCAGGCGGTCGGTCTCACTCAAAGAAGTTCCAGGATCGCTGCGGTAATCCAGAATGAAGCCGCCTTCATCCATGACCGGCATGAAGCCTGAACCCACGCTCTTGTAGGCCAGGAATGCCGTCAGCAGGAGCGGTGCGATGGCAAAGACCAGCAAGATGGGCCGACTCAGGAGCCGGCGCAGCAGTCGTTCGTAGCCGCGATGAACGCGTTCCGTGAACGCTCCACCCTCCTCCTGATTCGCGTCCTTGTCCGTGAGGAAATGGTCGGCGAGCACCGGCACGCCGAGCCAGGCAATCAGGAAGGAGATCGCCAGGCTGGCCGCCATGGTCAGCGACAGCGCCTTGAAGAACGCGCCGGTCACGCCGGACAGAAACGCCAGCGGTGCGAAGATGATCACGGTCGACAGGGACGAGGCGACGAGCGGGAGGGAGAATTCCGCCGCGGCGGTCCAGACCAGGCCATGGTGTGCGCCCGGGTGCTTCCGCAGGCGGCGGATGATGTGTTCGACCATGACGATTGCGTCGTCAATGATCAGTCCCACCGCGGCCGCCATGCCACCGAGTGTCATGATATTGAAGCTGCTGTGCAGAACCTCGAGCAGCAGCACGGTGGCGGCCAGCGTCGCGGGCACCGTGACGATAGCGATCAGCGTGACCTTGCCATTGCGCAGGAACAGCAGCAGCACCGCCGCGGCCAGGCACATGCCGATGAAGACGGCGTCACGGACGCTCTTGGCCGACGCTATGATCAGTTCGCTCTGGTCGTACCAGTCGGCAATCTTCACCTCGGCCGGCAGCTGGGGCGCGTAGGCGCGGAGCTTCCCCTGAACGTCGCGGGAAATCTGTACGGTGTTGGCATCGGGTTGCTGATAGACCTGGAGGATGACGGCATCGCGCCCGTCGGCCGTGACCCGGGTCCATTGCGGAACGGTCTCGTGCGTGATACGGGCCACATCGCCGACGCGGATCAGCCCGGCCGGCCCCTTCAGCAGCACGGTTTCGGCGAGCGCTCGCTCGTCGAGCATCCGGTTATCGAGGATCGCCAGGTACAGCTTGTAGTGGTCCTCCAGCCTGCCCACGGCGCCGATCGTATTCCCGGCCGAAAGGGCCTTCGACACATCGGCAAGGCTCAGGCCGCGCGCCTCCAGGCGCCCCGAATCGAGGGTCACGCGATACTCGGCCACGGCGCCGCCGATGACGGCCACCTTGGCCACTCCCGTGACCGCCGAGAGGAGCGGCCGCAGCTGGTAGTACGCCAGGTCGCGCAACTCCACGAGCGATTGCTTCCGGGAGGTCAGGCTGTAGGCCACGGTCGGGAATACCGTCGGATCCATGCGCCGGACTTCAAAGCTGGTGCCGGCCGGAAGGCTCGGCATCGTCTGGTTGACCGCCGATTCGACCTGCAACATGGCCGCGACCATGTCCTGGCCCCAATCAAAATTGATGGAGATATCCGCCGAACCGCGCGAGCTGGTCGAGCGGACGCTGCGCAGTCCGGGTACCGAGCGCACCGCCTCCTCGACCAGCACGGTCACTTCCGTGGCCATGCGATCCGCGGGGCGGTCGCCCGCGTCAATGTTGACCACGATGCGCGGAAAATCGACGTGCGGGAACAGGGCAACGGGCAGAGTCCAGCTGGCCACCAGACCACCGGCGGCCAGCAGGGCAATCAGCGCGATGGCAAATCGGCGCTGACCATGCATGCGCTCGACCAGACTCACGGAGGTGGATCCGTGCTCGGCTTCTCGATTTGTACCGCCATGCCGTCCGCGAGCTCGTAGTTGCCGGATACGACAACCGCATCGCCCTGCTTCAATCCCTCAGCCAGTACTTCCACGCGATCCGCGCTGGTGATCCCGAGCTTGACCTCGTGGCGCACGGCCTTGGTGTCCTTGACTGTATAAAGTACCTGCGCATCGCCATCGGGCAGCACGGCGTTTCGGGGCACGATCAATGCGGTCGGGTGCAAGGCGACCTGGATCGAGGCGCGCACGTGCTCGCCGAGCATCAGCGGAGCCGCCTCCGGCACCGGGACGCGCACATCCAGGGAGCCCGTCGCGGCATCCAGCGCCGCGCCCACCGAGCGCACGTGCGAGGCGGTAGCCACCGGATCCGGACGCTCGGACGAGCTGAGCGTTGCGGGCTGGTTGCGTGCGACCAGCGCCCGATCGCCGCTCTCTACCCCTAAGCGTGCTTCGCGACCCTGGGCCGTTGCGACGGTCAGCAGGGGCGCACCCATCAGGACCAGAGAACCGCGCGTGGCATCGATACGCGTGATCACGCCGCCCGCCAGTGCCCGGACCATGCCGTCACGGCCCAGTCCGCGGCCCTGGAGGCTCTCGACCCTGGCGCGCGCGTCGGCATCCCCCTGGCGTGCCACCATCAGCTCCTGGTTGGTGGCCAGCTTCAGATCGAACCGCTCCTGCGTGGCGCTCAACGCTTTCTCTGCGACCGCCAGGGCACTGCGCGACGTCTCCAACAGCAGCTGGGAGTCGGGGCTGGGCGAGATTTCCAACAGCGCATCGCCGGCGGCGACCGGCGTCCCCGTCGTCACGTGGACATTGCGGACCAGGCAATCATAGGGGGCCGGGATGACCTGATCGGTACCGGGCGCAGATTCGACGACACCGAAGGCCTCCAGGGTCTGGGCAATGGGCCCCACTTGCAGTGGCACCAGCGTGACGCGTGCGGTCGGCTTGACCGAGCCCTCCTCATCGGCTGAGCGGCGCAGGTACCACAACAGGCCGCCGACCAGGGCGACAACGACGACGGCAAGAGCGAGGACGCGGCGATTCATGTCATGAAGACCCGGCAGGCAATGGAGTTGATGTAGGAAGCTTCAGCGGGTGATGGTGTCGGTGAGCAGCGCGCGGCCGGTGGCAATCTCCAGGCCCACGCCCAGTTCCAGCAGGTCCTGCCTGAGCTTGCTTTGCTCGATGCGGCGCACGGCCAGCGCGGCACGGGCATCCCGGTAGCTGATGACATCCGCGTTTCCGCTGGCGTAGGTTTTTTCATAGCCGTTGGCGAGCAGCTCCAGGTCCGCCAGCGACTCGGTGGCGCCGTCCAGCTGCGTACGCACCACGGCCAAATCCTCCAGGATCTGCTGCACCTGGGCACGGGCTTCCGCCACGCGGGCAACGTAGTCGTCGAACAGCTGCTGGCGGGTGGCCCTCGCCGTAGCAATGACGCCTTGCCGGCGGTCGAACACCGGCAGCTCCACGCCGATGGCCCAGCCCCTGGTCTTGATGTCACTGGTGTCGTTGGCCTTGTTGACGCTCAGGTTAATCTTGGGAAACTGCGACAGCACGGCTGAGCGCAGCGTCGATTCCTGGCTCTGGTACCCCAGGGTCAGGGCCACCAGATCCAGTCGGCGCGTCTCCAGTCCGGCCAGCAACCGCGATCCGGCCTCGGCATCGGTCACGAGCGCCGGAAAAGTCTCCGGCAACTTGATCTGCAGCGGGGCGTCCACTGGCAACCCCAGGGCGAGATTGAGTGCGAGGCGATCGGCGACCAGGTTCTGCTCAAGCGCCAAGCGGGCGCCGCGGGTCTGGGTGTACAGATCGGTGGCGGCCGTCAGATCGGCGGCCACTTTCAGTCCGTGGTCGAGGGACTGGCGAATCACGGCGACGTTCCCGGCCAGACCCTCTTCGATCTCTCTTTCCAGGGGCAACCGCTCCTGCATGGACGCAATGCGGAAGGCCCGCAGCCGGGCATCCTGTGCCACCTGCCACTCCTGCCATGCGATCTGCAGATCGACGCTGCGGCCACTGGCCTTGGCGGCCGCTACGTCGTCGTGGTGCGTCAGCAGCGCCCCCAGGTCCCAGCCGAACCCCCGTGAGCGGCCTGTGACCAGCGTGGGATCGCCATTGCCATGCGGAACATCGGCGGACTGGCTCCATTGCGGGTTCGGGAGGATCCCGGCCTGCACGACCTGCGCCTGCGCCAGACCGCGCTCATCGCGCAGAGTCCGCAACTGCGGACTGACAATCACGACCATGACCGCGATCTCATCGGGGGTAAATCCGCCCTCGCCGTCGATCCGCACCGACCGGATAAGCGGATGATCGAGCCGCTCAGCGGCGATCTTGACCGCTCCGATGGGCCGCGGCTGCAGCGCCTCCTCCACCGTCCTGGGATTCAGGGGCATGCTCCGATAGACGGAGCAGCCCCCGAGCAGACCCGGAAGCACGGCCACCAGGCAGCACAGGTACGCACGGACCCGGGTGAAGTCGTGTGAAGAGTGGCTTTTCAGTGCGGTCATTGACGGCCCAACATGGCATTACTGGCCCACCACCACTATACCGAAACTCTCCGGGATCATCGGTGGCCGCGGTTCTGGTTGCGCCTGGGTTGCGGGCGGCGATACACCGAACCGGGCAGAAGGCAGGTAAATCCGCCCGCTCGTGTTGTCCAGCGCCATGGTCCTCGCGCCCGGCCCGGTGGCGACGTTCTGCAGCACGGTGTACCGATCCGGACCTTCCTCGTGAACCACCGTCAGGGTCCCATCGCGGTTGGACACGAAGATCAGGTTGCGACCACGGTCAAAAGCCGCGCCATCCGGCTCGGCACCAATGGGCAGCGTAGCAACCACGGCACCGCTGTCGGCATTCAGGGCGATGAGCTGCCGGTTGCCGCAGGCGACAAACAGACGATGATGAGTGGCATCGTAGGCAATCCCGGTGGGCCCTTCTCCCGGCGCAACTGACCACCGGGCCATGGGCTTCAGCGCATGTGTATCGAAGACCTGCACCGCGCTCTGGTCCTCGTCATTCACGAACGCGCGGCCGTGCCCGTCGAAGGCAAGCTGCTCAAGCTTGCCGCCCTGCAGACTCACGCTCCCGACGATCGCGCCCGTATCAGGGGCAATGATCGTGAGGTCGCTGGTGGCGCCGCCATTGACAACAAAGACGTGCCGCGTCTCGGGATCATATTCGATGGCATCCGGCTTGACTCCCGTGTACCGGATGACCATCAACGGGCGAAGCGTTGGCAGATCAAACATCGTCACACTGCGGTCGGCGCCATTGCTCGTAAATCCATGACCGTAATCCACCGCGAGCGCAATGCCGTGCACGCCGGGGGTATCTGAAATCTGGCCGATCACTTTGCCGGTGACCGTGTCCAATACCTCGACGCGACTGCCATGAGCCACATACAGGCGCCGCGCCTCGTCATCTACGCGCAGGAAATCGTAGCCGCCATCTTGTCCGCCCACGGCTATGCGCTCCAGGACCCGATAGGGGCCGTCAACCCGGCCAGCAACGCTCAAGCCCGCCGCGCCCGCGCACGCCACCACGACCCAGGCTCCGATAGCTGCATGAGCCTTCACGATCCACCTCCATGCATCTGCCATGACTCTCCCGCACTGGTCACACTACTGCGGGAACCTGACGCGACCATGAAGGCTTTCTGAACGATATTTCAGGTGCTCGCAGGACCGCGATGCTGTTCGTATACTGCGAACCACGGGATTTTGTGCGAATCATGCGCACTGGACCCGCCGCCACGGAGATTCGCGAATGAAGATTCTCGTCGTCGAGGACCAGACGCGCCTGGCTCATCTGGTCAAGCAGGGCCTGACGGAGCGGGCCTACACCGTCACGTCGGTGAGCAACTGCGCGCAAGCGCGCGATGCGCTCTGTGAGGACAACTTCGATCTGATCATCCTCGATCTGGGACTTCCGGATGGCGACGGGCTGGATCTATTGCGCGAATGGCGCCGGTCCGGATTCAAGGAGCCGGTGCTGATCCTGAGCGCCCGGGACGCCGTGCAGGACCGGATCAAGGGGCTCGACCTCGGTGCCGATGACTACCTGCCCAAACCCTTTAGCCTGGAGGAACTACTGGCCCGCGTGCGCTCGCAACTGCGCCGGCAATCGGATGTCAAGGAGACCGTGCTGGAATGCCGGGGGATACGGCTGGATCTGCTTCATCACACCGCACAAGTTCAGGGGCATCAGGTGGACCTTACTCGCCGCGAATTTGCCCTGCTGGAAATCTTCATGCAGAGCCCGGGGAGAATCCTCACGCGAACCTTTATCTCTGAGAAGATCTGGGCCTCGCACTACGAGGTCGACACCAACCTCCTCGATGTCTAC
>WNFM01177617.1_pt2 | contig 38645 bp, 36 predicted proteins | sample 5400271 | NCBI WGS metagenome assembly WNFM01 (sample SAMN13153352, study PRJNA577476) | soil metagenome | isolation source: 60 cm saprolite on Douglas fir-dominated hillslope | place: USA:California | collected 2013-09-17
ACAGGGTCTCCCGGAAGGTGATCCCGTCCTCGAACAGGTAGATCGCGACGGCTTGTTGCCGGGCGTCGAGCTGGTACGAGCCCCACGTCGGCGAGAGCGGCACGATGCCGGCCGGCCGGAACAAGCGTCCGCGGCTCGAGACGTTCAGGTCCTCCGGGTTGAACCGCGCCTGTGGTACGAGCCCGTAGAACGTTACCAGGACCAGCGTCGGTCTGGTCACGCCGGCCCGGGCGGCAGCCGACGTGATGTCGTCGTGGCGGCTCTGGATGAGTCGCGTCAGCGATCGGTACGTGTCGGGGGCGAGGAGGCGGATGACCTGCTCGTCGAGCGGCAGGCACTGGATCTCGACGGTGGCCGTCGCGAACCGCACGACGATGTCGTCGCGCTTGAGGGTGCCGTAGCCTGGCGGCACCGTATCCTGAACCACGAGCAGCAGCGCGGCGAGCAACGCACTAACTGGCATTCGCTCCTCCGATCAATCCCGCAATCGCGTCGCGCAGCTCCGGAATCCCGTCGCGCGTCTTCGCGCTGGTCACGATCACCTGATCCTCCGGGAGCCCCAGCAGCGCGCGCAGCTGCTGCTCGCGCCGCCCGCGCTCGTCCCGCGGAAGCTTGTCCCCCTTGGTGAGGGCCGCAAGCGTATGCGTTTCGCGCTCAACCAGCAGGTCCTGCATCGTGAGGTCGTCCGCCGACGGCTCGTGGCGGATGTCGAGCAGCCAGACCACGCCGGCAAGCCGCTCCCGGTTCAGCGTGTGGTTCACGAGGCGGCGGAAGGCCGTGCGATCGGACTTGGATGCCCGGGAGTATCCGTACCCCGGCAGATCCAGAAAAAACGTCTGTTCCACTTGAAAAACGTTGAGCGCCCTGGTCTTACCGGGCGTGCCCGACGTCTTCGCAATGCGCCGGCCGACCAGCGCGTTGAGGAGACTCGACTTGCCGGCGTTGGCACGGCCGACGAACGCGACTTCGGGGAGCGGGGGATCGAGGACAACGTCGGCCCGGGGGAACGAGCCGCGGAACAGCGACTCGGTCAGGCTTCTTTCTTCTGACGCGGGCGCTCGGTCACGAGCAGGGGCGCGCGGCCCGTGGTCACGCATTCGGCGTTGATCGCCACCTCGCGCACGTCGTCGCGGCTAGGCAGCTCGAACATGATCTCGGTCATCATCTCCTCGAGAATGGCGCGCAGGCCCCGGGCGCCGGTGCCGCGCTTGATGCCCTTTTGGGCGATCGCGCGCAGGGCTTCTTTCTCGATCGTGAGCCGCACGTCTTCCAGCTCGAAGAGCTTCTGGTACTGTTTGACCAGCGCGTTCTTCGGCTCGACCAGGATGCGGACCAACGAGTCCTCGTCGAGCGAGTCAAGCGGGACGGTGACCGGCAGGCGACCCACCAGCTCCGGGATCAGACCGTAGCGTAGCAGGTCGTCCGGCTCCACATCGACGAAGGGATTCTTCTTCAGTTTCTCGGCCATCCCCTCGGCCACTTCTTCCTTCGTGAAGCCGATCTGGCGGCGGCCGGTGCGCGACTCGATGATCTTCTCGAGCCCGTCGAATGCGCCGCCGCAGATGAAGAGGATGTCCTTGGTGTTGACCTGGATGTATTCCTGCTGTGGGTGCTTGCGGCCTCCCTGGGGCGGCACGCTCGCCACGGTGCCCTCGAGGATCTTGAGCAGCGCCTGCTGCACGCCCTCGCCCGACACATCGCGCGTGATGCTGGGGTTCTCGGACTTGCGGGCGATCTTGTCGATCTCGTCGATGTAGACGATGCCGCGCTCGGCCTCGGAGACGTTAAAGTCCGCCGACTGGAGCAGCCGGACCAGAATGTTCTCGACGTCCTCGCCGACGTAGCCCGCTTCGGTGAGCGTCGTCGCATCGGCGATGGTGAACGGCACGTCGAGGATGCGGGCGAGCGTCTGCGCCAGCAACGTCTTGCCCACCCCCGTCGGACCGATCAAGAGGATGTTGCTCTTGTCGAGCTCGACCTCGTTCTCTCGGCCGGAGTGGGAGTTGATCCGCTTGTAGTGGTTGTAGACGGCGACGGCGAGGGTCTTCTTGGCGCGCTCCTGCCCGATCACGTACTGGTCCAACACGTCCTTGATTTCCTGTGGCGTGGGGACCTGCGTGATGGCTTCCGCGACTTCGCGCTCCTCATCCTCCGCCAGAATCTCGTTGCACAGGGCGATGCACTCGTTGCAGATGTACACGGACGGCCCGGAAATGAATTTCCGGACCGAGTCCTTGGACTTGCCGCAGAACGAGCAACGGAGGTGCTTATCGTGAGACATGTCTTCCTAGTATGGGAAGGGGGTCCGGGCAGCGCAAGGGATCACTTGGCCTTCTTGCCGTCGCCCATCTCCTGGAAGTTCGAGATCACGTGGTCGATTAAGCCGTATTCCTTCGCTTCTTCGGCCGACATGAAGCGGTCGCGATCCATGTCCTTTTCGATCTGCTCGACGGCTTTTCCGGTGTGCTTGGCGTACAATTCGTTGAGCTTGCCACGCAGGTACAGGATCTCCCGCGCCTGAATCTCGATGTCCGAGGCCGTGCCCTGCGTGCCGCCCGACGGCTGGTGCATCATGATGCGGGCGTGCGGCAGCGCCGAACGCTTCCCCTTGCGGCCCGCGGTGAGCAGGAACGAGCCCATCGACGCCGCCATGCCCATGCAGATCGTGTTCACGGGGGCTCGCAGAAACTGCATCGTATCGTAGATCGCCATCCCGGACGACACGAGTCCGCCGGGCGAGTTCACGTACAGATAGATGTCGCGCTCCGGGTTGTCGGCGTCGAGGAACAGGAGCTGCGCGATGATGATGTTGGAGACGTCGTCGTTGATCGCCGTGCCGAGGAACACGATGCGGTCCATCAGCAGGCGGCTGAAGATGTCGTAGGTTCGCTCGCCCCGGCTCGAGCGCTCGATGATGTAGGGCGGATAGATCTGGCTTTTGCTCACGGCTGCTCCACGGTGGACTGCGAGAGGAGGTAGGCGAACACCTTCTCCTCGGTGATGCTCCGCTCGACGTCGCGGAGCCGCTTGGCCTTCTCCAACGACGCATACAGCTGGGCCGGCGGCATCCCGCGCCGTTCGGCGAGCTCCTGAATGCGCTGATCCAATTCGGCTTCGGTCGCCCGCAGCTGCTGCGCGTCCATCACGTGGTCGAGCACCAGGTCGCGCCGCACCTGTGCCTCGGCCACCGGGCGGAACTCCTCCGCGAACTTGGGCCACCGCTCCTCCGGCACGCCGTACGCCTGCGCGTACACGTACAGCGCGCGCTCCACCAGCGGCCGTGGGGCCGTCACCGCGTTGGCGGACACGATCTGCTCGATCAGCTCGGCCCGCACCTTCGCGTCGGCGTCCCGCTCGGCCTCCTTACGGAGATCCTCCGTGACCGCTTGCCGCAGCGCCGCCAGCGACTCGAAATCCCCCACCTCGCGCGCGAACGCATCGTCCAGCTCAGCCAGTTGCTGCCGCTTTACTTCCTGCAGCGTGACCCGAACATCCCGCGTCTGGCCGCGCTTCGCCTCTTCCGCGAAATCGTCGGGGAAACGGACCGTGGCGTCCACGGTCTCCCCCGGGACGAGGGCCATGATGTGCTCCTCGACCTCCGGAATAGCGCGCCCCTCACCGAGCACCAGCTGATAGGGCTGGGGGTCCTTGGCCTCGCTGCCTTCCCGCGTCGCGATCGTGACGTGCACGAGGTCCTTGGGCTTCGGCTTCTCGTTCAGGACCGGCGTCCAGGGCGCCCGCTGCTCGCGCAGCTCGTTGAGCTGGGCGTCGATTTGGGCCTCGGTCACCGCCGGCAGCGTGCGCGTCAGACGGAAGCCGCCGAGCCGCTCGAGCTTCAGCTCGGGCTTCACTTCGACGTGGAGCTCGAACGTGACCGGCGCGCCTTCTTCCCACTTGAGGTTGTGGATGTGAGGATCGGCGATCGGCTTGAGCTTCTCCTGCTCCACCGCCGCGCGCCAGCTCTCCTGCACCAGCTCCTGCAGCGCCTGCTGGCGGATGTCCTCGGCGAACTTCTTGCGGACGACGGCCGCCGGCGCCTTCCCGGGGCGGAAACCGGGCAGCCGCGCGCGCTGCTGGTAGGCCCGCGTCGCCCGCTCCTCGGCCGCTCGCACGCTCTCCGGGGGAACGGTCACCGCCAGCGAGGTCTCGCCGGGTTCGGCGTGCGTCTTCGTCACCACGATGTCGGACATGTTGGCCGTAATCTAACCATGAACGGAACCCGGGGCGTGGGCCCTATTGGCCCCGTTTTGTCAGCCGAATCCGGTGGTGCGGGCGGGTACCCGGTTTTACGTCGGAATTCTGGATCACGCTGATCATGCCGTCGGTCTCGAGCACCGCGACCCGAACGTCCGCCGGGGTCGCGACGCCGTGCTCCCGTAGAGCTTGGAGCAGGTCGGCTTCCGTCAGACCCTCGTGAGCCAACGCGTCGGCACGGACGTGCCCCTCGAGAATGAGCAGGGTCGGGGCGCCGCCGAGCAGCTTGGCCACGCGCCGGCTGCGGCGTCGTACCCAGTCGATGACTCGGTTCCATGCGATGAGGACACCAGCCGCCACGAGTCCCCCCGCCACGCTCGTGTCGCTCCCCACCATTGCGTTCTGCACCGCGTTGGCGATCACGAGGAGCAAGACGAGATCGAAGACGGAGAGCTGGCCGAGCTGCCGCTTGCCCGTCAGGCGCAAGCCGACAAGCAGCGCCAGATAGATGAGCGTCGTGCGGACCGCGACGTCGAGCAGGACCGTCCAGGATGTGAGCATCGGATGTGCGACCGGAGGGACTCGAACCCCCACGGGTTGCCCCACCAGCTCCTAAGGCTGGCGCGTCTGCCAGTTCCGCCACGGTCGCGAGGCCCCGAATCTAACACGAAACAGTGATGCTGCTCACACTCTTCCAGAAGCGAGTAACTCCCACGCATGCAACGTGATCCACGGCCCTGTGAGGGGGGTCACTGGTACCCCAGACCCACCCTCCAATCTTGTCTGCACCGTAAGACCCCCTGCGCCCCCATGGAGGTTGTTCTTTTATGGCCACCCGCTCGCGCAGCAGCTTCGTCCGGCACGCTGCCGTGCTCTTGGTCGGTATCCTCGGTTGTGAGCGTGCCCCGACTGCACCCACGCTGGACTTTCGCCTCGTCAGTTTGCACGACGCGTCGAACGCCGGCGCGTCGTACTTCTATTTCCTGCCACCCGTCGGACACCAGGTCAGCTATTCCGGTGTCTTCGACGCGACTGCCTCTCCCGAGGTGCGGATCTGCGAGATCGCAGGCTCCGGCTGCGGGATCGAAGTCGCAGACATGGACATGTCCAGCGCATCGGGCGACGAGAGGATAACCGTCGACGCCCAGAACCAGCTCTATGAGACCAATTGGCATTCGTGGCGGGTGCCGAACTACTCGTCTAGCAAGCCCCGGACGTACCGGATTCGCGTGTACGTGGGAGGGACGCTGCTCGGCTACGCCGACGTCTGGGTCGGTCCGAGCTTGCCCACGATCCCGATCAAGTTCCGTCTGGAAGTCCATGCAGCACCGCCGCCCCCGCCTCCGGCGCCGGTGGCCAGCTTCACGTTCAGCTGTTCGCACTTGGCGTGCACCTTTGACGGCAGCGGCTCCACCGCCCAGGCCTCGGCGAGCTACAGCTGGGGCTGGGGTGACGGCACGCCCGCCGACACGGGCAAGACGCACGCCCACGCCTTTAGCGCCGCCGGCGCCTACAGCGTCATCCTGGCCGTGACGGACGGTGGCGGGATGGACGCGGATACGCAGACGGTGACCGTCACGGCTCCGCCGCCGCCGCCGCCGCCAGCGCCGGTGGCCGCCTTCGCGTCCAGCTGTACGGACCTGACCTGCAGTTTTGATGGGAGCGGTTCCACGGCCCAGGCGTCGGCGAGCTACAGCTGGAGCTGGGGTGACGGCACGCCCGCCGGCACGGGCCAAACGGCGACGCACTCGTATGGCGCCGCGGGCGCTTACCACGTGATCCTTGCGGTCACGGATGCTGGCGGCGCAAACGCGGACACGCAGACGGTGACCGTCACGGCTCCGCCCCCCCCGCCGCCGCCCCCGGGCAAGATCGCGTTCGGCAGCGACCGGGACGGCAACTGGGAGATCTACGCCGTCAACACCGACGGCAGCGGCGTGACGAACCTGACGAACAACGCCGCCTTCGATAAGATGGCCGTGTGGTCGCCCGACGGCTCGAAGCTCCTGTTCTCGAGCGATCGGGACGGCAACACGGAGATCTACGTCATGAACGCGGATGGGAGTGGGGCGACCAACCTCACGAACAATCCGGAGCAGGACAACCAGTACACGTGGTCGCCGGACGGCGCGAAGGTACTGTTCACGTCGTTCCGCGACGGCAACTTCGAGATCTACGTGATGAACGCGGACGGCAGCGGCGTGACCCGGCTGACGAACGATCCAAGTATGGATACGTTTGCGGCGTGGTCGCCCGACGGTAGCCGGATCGCGTTCGACTGCCAGCGTGACGGCGGGTTCGACGACGAGATCTGCGTCATGAACGCGGATGGCAGCGGTGTGACACAGCTGACGAACAACACTGCGGTGGACGCGAACCCCGCGTGGTCCCCGGATGGCACCAAGATCGCGTTCATCAGCCGGCGCGACGGCAACAAAGAGGTCTACGTCATGAATGCGGATGGGACGGGACAGACGAACCTGTCACAGAACGCGGCGTCCGACGGTGCCTTTGTATGGTCGCCCGACGGGACGAAGATCGCGTTCGTCAGCGCGCGCGACCGGAACGACGAGATTTACGTCGTGAACGTCGATGGGACGGGATTGACCAACCTGACGCTCAACGCGGCCAACGATGAGTTGCCGGCGTGGTCGCCCGACGGTACGAAGCTCGTCTTCTCGAGCACTCGCGACGGCAATCCGGAGCTGTACATCATGGCGGCGGACGGGTCGGGAGTTACCCGGCTCACCAACAACCCGGGCTTCGACACCGAAGCCACCTGGCGTCGGTAGAGACATTGAGGAGCACGCACGCCCCGGGCGCGGTCAGCCCGGGGCGTGGCGTTTCGGGTCAGGTCGTCTTCTTTTCGCCGCCGAGCCGCGCCAGCGCGGCGCGTGCTTCGTCCACGTAGGTCTTCAGCTCGGGGTCGGCGTCCCGCCACGCGTCCACCACCAAGCTGTACCCCGCGACCGCCCGGTCGCGGTCGCCGAGGCGCTCGTACACGCGACCCCGCTCGAGCGCGCGCAGCACCTCGACGGGCAGCAGTCCCGGGAAGAACCCCACGGGCGGCCGCTCGAGGCGCGTCGTGGCATCGGCGAGTCGCCCGCGCGCCGCGAGCAGTTCGATGTGCACCAGGTCGTCGATCACACACGCACCGAAGCAGGCAGTATCGGGGAGCGCGTCGAACAGGCGTAGCGCCTCGGCGCTGTCCCTGCGCGCCAGCGCGAGGAACGCGTGGCTCGCCGCCGTCAGATATCCAAAGACGTCTCGGGCAATCGGCGGCGCATTGGGCGGCAGCGGGCGCTGTCGCATCCCTTCCAGGGTGCGCGTCAGGCTCACCAGACCCGCGGTGTCGTGCTGCGCGGCGAACAGCGGCGCGGCGTACAGAATCTCCTGGCCGGTACGCGCGGCCCATGCGCGGGCGAGCCGGAGCGCGCTGTCCGCCGGAACCCCGCCGACCAGCGCGAATTGCGCCAGCAGGGCGGGGAGCGTGGTGCGCGCGGAGGCTTCGCGGACGTGGCCGCGGGTGGCGAGTGTGACCGGCAGGGCGAAGACAGTGAAGTTGGTCGGCGGACCGGCGCTCTGCGCCGCTGTCCGGGCACGCATCATGGCCACCGTGGTTTCGGCGGAATCGATCCAACGACTCAGCGCCAGCCATACCGTCTGGAACAGATGCGCGTCGGCGCTGTCGGCGAGAGACTTGATGGCGCCGGCGCGAGTGGCGGGATCGATCACTCGCAGGACCAGTTGCGTGCTCTGCGCGTACTGGCCCATCGCACCAGCTGCCAGGAACGCCCTGGCATAGCGCCGGCCCGATTCAGTCCCGTTCAGCTCCAGGCCCAGTGGGACCGCGTGTACGTACGACGGCGTGAACGCCGAATCGAGTGCGATCGACCGATCGAACGCGTCGAGCGCGGTGCGGGACGACACGGCCGCGAGCCCGCCCGCGTGGAAGCGGGCGTCTCCCAGCATATACCACAGCTCGGGGTCGTTGGGGTAGCGGCGCACCGCTTCATCGAGCGTCGCCACGAGCCGCCGGCCGTACGTCCACCACCGTCCGCCGATCGGCCCGGGGCCGGCATAGACGACTGCCGCGATCGATTCCGCCTGGACGATCAGGCTCTCGCGTGGCGCGAGCCCGTGATTCAGAGCACCGGCCCGCAGCTTGTAGGTGCGCGACAGGGAGTCCTGGGCTGCGTGCTGCCAGCCCGCCGCCATGCCGGCATGGCTCCACGCGAGCACGAACCCGCTGTCCAGGCCGATGGCGCGCTGATCGTAGGCGAGCGCCGAATCCCACTCCGACCGGCGCAGGAACTGCTCGCCCTGGAGGAACGCCTTGAGCGCGGGCAACGACGGCGAGCCGAGCGATGAGCTGCGCACCAATCCGATGGCGCGTGTCCGTCCCAGCTCGCGCAGCACCCGCACCGCGAGCGAGTCCACCAATTGGTCCATGCGCTCGGACCCTTCCCGGAGATCGATCTCGCCCAGCGACGCCGCATCGGACACGTTCAGGATCGTCGCGGTGAGACGCACCGAGTCGGCGCCGGCTTGCACCAAGCCGCCGAAGATCACGGTGCCCGCACCAGTCGCACGGCCCAGTGCCTGTGCCGATGCCGCATCCGCGCGGCCGCTCCAGCGGCGCACGATCAGCGTCGTCGATGCCGAGCGCAGGGGACCGGCGCCGTCGAGACTGCGCGACAACACGTCGACCAGGCCTTCGCGCCAGAGTGCGAGCTCGGGACCTCCGCCCAGGACGTCGAAGGGCGCGACCGCGACGCGGTTTGGGTCGAGCGCCAACCCCGCCGGCGGCCGCAGGGCCACCCACCCGCCGGCGAGGGCAACGACGAACAGGACGCCGACACCGATCCGGCGGTTCCGGGGTCGGCGCAGCACGTGCCGCAGCGTGGCGCGCGCGGACGTCACCGTCGCCGAGCCACTCGTCGTGGCGAGCGAATCGAGCACCTGGTAGACCTCCGCGGCGGTCTGCGGGCGATCGGGCGGATTCTTCTCGAGGCAGCGCATCACCAGCTCGGCGAGCGCCGGGGGCAGACTGGGGCGCGCATCCGTGATGGGGCCCACCGGCTCGGTGATGTGCGCCGCCAGCATCTGGTGCGGGGAGAGTCCGCTGAACGGCGGCTGCCCCGCCAACATCTCGTAGGCCATCGCCCCGAGCGCGTAAATGTCCGCGCGATGGTCGATGTTCGGGTCGCCGGCGGCTTGCTCGGGCGCCATATACGCGGGCGTGCCGAGCGCCACGCCCACGGAGGTCAGGCCGCTCTGGCCTTTCGCCTGGCTCACGGCTTTCGCCACGCCGAAATCGGCGACGACCGCGTGGCTGCCCGAGAGCAGGACGTTGTCGGGCTTGATGTCGCGGTGCACGATGCCGCGCGCGTGGGCGTACGCGAGGGCGTCGGCGACGTCCTTGAGGATGCGCACCGCGTCGCGCACCGGCAGCGCGCCCTCGCGCGCCAGCCGGGTGCGCAACGCCTCACCCTCGACGAACGGCATCGTGTAGTAGAGGACGTCGGCGGAGCCGCCCGCGGCGAGCAGGGGAACGATGTGGGGGTGTTGCAGCGACGCGGAGAGCTGGATCTCGCGGTTGAACCGGTCGACGCTGATGGCGGGCGAGCCGCGTTTCCTCGGCGAGGAAGACGCGGCTCATCCCGCCGCCGCCCAGCTCCCGCTCGACGCGATACGCCGCCCCGAGGGCGGCTTGCAGGCGGCCGGACAACTCTTCCATAGCGGCCCAAGATAACCTACTTTCTGGAGCCTTCGCTCATGCGACCGACCCCGAGGCTCCTCGCCGCCATGTTGCTCGCCGTCGCCGGCTGCGGCGGACCCTTCCCGCAAACGACGCTGGCCCCGCGATCGGACCTGGGCGTCCAAGTCGATTCGCTCTTCACCACCATTTTCTGGTGGGCCGTGGCCGTCTTCGTGATCGTCGAAGGGCTGCTCCTGTTCGTGATCATCCGGTACCGCCAGCGGGAGGGCGGCGGCAAGCCCTCGACGTTGCACGGCCATACCATCCTCGAGATCGGCTGGACCCTCGCCCCCGCGCTGATCCTCGTGTTCATCGCCGTCCCCACGATGCGTACGATCTTCGCCACCGCCGCGCGCGCCCCTGCGGGGGCACTGCGGGTCGAAGTGGTCGGGCACCAGTGGTGGTGGGAGTTCCGCTACCCCGACCTCGGCGTCGTGACGGCCAATGAGATGCACCTGCCGCGCGGCAGGCCGGTCCAGCTCGAGATGACCTCGGCCGATGTGATCCACAGCTTCTGGGCGCCCGGGTTGGGCGGGAAGCGCGATCTCACGCCCGGACGCGTCACGCGCATCGCCTTCACACCCGATTCCATCGGCGCAGTCGCCGGTCAGTGCGCCGAGTTTTGCGGCGCGTCGCATGCCAACATGCGGCTGCGCGTGTTTGTGGAGTCCGATTCGGCATTCACCGCCTGGACGGCCCGGCAGCTGAACGCGGCTGCCGTGCCGCCGCGCGGATCGCCCGCGGAGCGCGGGCAGGACTTCTTTGCGCATGGCGCTTGCATCGCCTGCCACACCATCGACGGATTGCCGCAGGCGCGCGGCAAGATCGGGCCGAACCTCACCCACGTGGGGAGCCGCACGACGGTGGCCGGCGCGATGCTTCCCAACACCGAGGAGTGGCTGCGCCGCTGGATCACGAACGCGCCCTACCTCAAGCCCGGTTCGCTGATGCCCGCGATGCCGCTCCCCGACGATCAGGTCGCCGCGCTCATCGCGTACCTCCAGAGTTTGAAATGAAGAGCTGGCTCACCACCACCGACCACAAACGGATCGGCCAGCTCTACTTCTGGACCGCCCTCGGATTCTTCCTGATCGGCGGGCTGGAGGCGCTCGTGATCCGCGCCCAGCTCTCGAAGCCCGAAGGCATCGGCGTGAGCGCCGAGGTCTACAATCAGCTGTTCACCATGCACGGCACGACGATGGTGTTCCTCGCGCTGATGCCGCTCTCGGCCGCGTTCTTCAACTACATCATCCCGCTCCAGATCGGCGCCCGCGACGTCGCCTTTCCGCGGCTCAATGCCTTCAGCTACTGGGTGTTCCTGCTGGGTGGGCTGTTCCTGAACGCGAGTTTCGTCTCCGGCCCGTTGTTCGGCGCCGGCACCCTCTCCGTCGCGCCCGACGCCGGCTGGTTCGGATACGCCAACCTGACCTCCCGGCAATTCTCCCCGGGCCCGAACGTCGATTTCTGGCTGCTGGGCCTCCAGGTCCTCGGGATCGCGTCGCTCGCCGCGGGCTTCAACTTCATCGTCACGATCCTGAACATGCCCGGTGTTCTCGTGGATGACACTCGTCACACAGTTCCTCGTGATCACCGCCTTCCCCGTGATCACCGTGGCGCTGGTGCTGCTCATGTTCGACCGGTTCTTCGGGACGCACTTCTTCGTCCCCTCGGGGGGCGGCGACCCGATACTGTGGCAGCACCTCTTCTGGCTGTTCGGGCACCCCGAGGTCTACATCCTCATCCTGCCGGCGATGGGGATCGTGTCCGAGGTACTGCCGACGTTCTCACGGAAGCCCCTGTTCGGCTACACGGTGGTCGTGTACTCGGGCGTCCTCATCGGCTTCATGGGCTGGGGCGTCTGGAGCCATCACATGTTCTCCGTGGGGCTCGGGCCCATCGCCGATTCCGTGTTTTCCGCCACCACGATGCTCATCGCCGTCCCGACGGGCGTGAAGATCTTCAACTGGATCGGCACAATGTGGGGCGGTCAGATCCGCTTCACGACGGCGATGCTGTTCGCGGTCGGATTCATCGCGATGTTCATCATCGGCGGGCTGTCGGGTGTGACGCACGCGTCGCCCCCCGCGGACCTGCAGCAGACCGACACTTACTACGTCGTGGCGCACATTCACTACGTGCTGTTCGGCGGCACCATGCTCGGGCTGTTCGCCGGGATGTACTACTGGTGGCCGAAGATGACCGGCCGACTCCTCTCCGAGACGCTCGGGAAATGGCATTTCTGGCTGACGTTTGTTGGGATGAACCTGGCGTTCTTCCCGATGCACTTCAGCGGCCTGCTCGGCATGCCACGCCGCATCTACACCTACGGCCCGGAGTTGGGCGTCACCCGCTTGAACCAGGTCTCCACCGCCGGCGCGTTCCTGCTGGGCGTCGCGGTGCTCGTGTTCCTGGTGAACCTGTGGTGGACGCGCAGACGTGGTGAGGTTGCGGGGAACGATCCCTGGGGCGGCGCCACCCTCGAGTGGGCGATTCCATCCCCACCACCTGTGTACAATTTCACGGTGATCCCGCGGGTCGAGAGCCGGCTGCCGCTGTGGAAGACAGAGCACCACGGCGCCATGGCGCCGTTGCCCCTGACCCCGCCCGCGCCGATCCATGTCCCCGGCGGGTCGTGGTGGCCGCTGATCACTGCCCTGGGCCTGCCGATCATCGCCGTGGCCGCTGTGTCGCACCACCTGTGGCTGGTGTTCGTCGGCTTGGCCGTCCTGATCACCGGCATCTACCGCTGGGCGTACGAGCCCTTTGAGGTCTGAGATGAGCCAGGCGCACCACACCAGCATGGGCGTGGACAACCGCAAGATGGCATTCTGGGCGTTCATCGGCTCCGAATGTCTCCTGTTCGGGTCGCTCATCTCGACGTACCTCATCTACAAGGGGAAGAGCCTCGTCGGCCCCTATCCCCACGACGTGCTCAATATTCCGTTCACGTCGTTCAGCACGTTCGACCTGCTCATGTCGAGCCTGGCGATGGTACTGGCGCTCGCCGCGATCCAGCGCGGCGACCTGAAGCAAGCGAAGCTGTGGCTCTTTGTGACCGCGCTGCTCGGGCTCGTCTTCCTGGGCGGGCAGGTGTACGAATTCAGCTCGTTCGTACACGAAGGCCTGGGGCTCACGACGAACCTCTTCGGCTCGACGTTCTTCGTACTCACGGGGACGCACGGCGCGCACGTGACGGTGGGCGTCATCTGGTTGCTCACGCTGTGGGTCCAGGCGTTGCGCGGGAAGCTCGGGCCCAAGCAAGCGATCACCGTGGAAATCACCGGCTTGTATTGGCACTTCGTCGACGTCGTGTGGATCGTGATCTTCACCCTCGTGTACCTGATTCAATGAGTGGAGGCCAGATGAGCGAGCAGGCGCACGCGAGCACCGGGACGTACCTGCGCATCGCCGCGATCCTCGTGATGATCACGCTGATCGAAGTGGGTGTGTTCTACGTCCCCGCGTTCCAGCCGGTGCTCGTGCCCGTCCTGCTCGTGCTGTCGGCCGTCAAGTTCGCGTTGGTCGTGCTGTTCTACATGCATCTCCGGTTCGACAGCCGGCTGTTCGCGTTCCTCTTCAGTGGCCCGCTGCTCCTCGCCGTCGGTGTGATGATCGGCTTGCTTTTCCTCTTCTTCGGGGCGGTGCGGTTGCGGACGGGCACGTGAGCCCCTGGAACCGCTGGGACCTGCATCCCAGCGTCGTGATAGGGCTCGTCCTCCTGGGCGGGCTCTATGTGCGTTTAGGCGGCCTCAGGACGGCACGGCGCCACCTCGTAAGCTTCGCCGCAGCCCTGCTGGTGATCTTCGCCTCACTGAACGGTCCCCTCCACAACCTCTCTGACACCTATCTGTTCAGCGCACATATGGCGCAGCACCTGCTGTTGACGCTGCTCTTTCCACCACTGCTCCTGTATGGGACGCCGGCTTGGGTGGTGCGGCCGATTCTCGCGCCCCGCTGGGTGACGGCGCTCGGGCGCGTGGTGACCCGGCCCGTGGTGGCGGCGGCGACGTTCACTACGCCGATCGTGCTGTGGCACGTGCCGGTGTTCTACGAGGCGGCGTTGCGAAATCACACCCTCCACATCGTCCAGCACCTCGTCTTTCTCACAACGGCCGTCATCATGTGGTGGCCGGTGCTGTCGCCGGTCCCCGAGCTGCCGCGGCTCCCCTATCCGGGGCAGATGCTGTACCTGTTCCTCCTCGGCCTCCCGATGTCGATCACGGGCGCGCTGATCACGCTGTCCGACTCCGTGCTGTACCCGTTCTACGCCGCGGCGCCGCGCGTCTGGAAGGACGTCAGCGTCCTCGCCGACCAACAGATCGGTGGGCTCCTGATGTGGGTCGTGGGCGGACTGGCGCTGTGGGGGGCGATGACGGTGGTCTGGTTCCGCTGGTCCACCTGGGAGGCCCAGGGAGAGGCCGAACGGGCGGTGCCCCTGGCGGCGTATGGGAACGCGGAAGTCGGAATGCGGAACGCGGAACGACGCGCGAACTGAGCATCGTATGCTCCGCGTTCCGCATTCGCCCTTCCGCGTTTGATCTACTCCCCGTCCTCAGTCTCTCCCAGGGGATGGCGCCGCAGCTCTTCGCCGATCTTCGGGTGCTCGCGCCAGAGGTAGTAGCCCATGGCAAGGGCCGCGAGGCCGTTTCCGATGGCCACGTTCCACCACGCCAGGTAGCCCAGCAGGGGCTTGGCGAGGAGCGCGACGAGGATGTAGAACCCGACTTCGAAGAAGCAGAAGCCGACGACGACCAGGAACAGTGTCGAGGGCGCGACCTCGACTTCGGCAGCGAGCGCCGCCGCGATGCAGCCCACCACGACGAAGGCGCTCACGTGGATCATCGTGTAGCCGATGATGCGGGAGTACTCGATGACGACGCCGGACGGATCGTGCGCTCCCCAGAAGACGGCGCTGCCGAGCATGGCCGGCGTGAAGAAGGGGCGTCCGTTGACCGCGTCGATGACCAGGAACCAGACCGCGACGATCGCCGCGCCGATGCAGCCCGCGATGAAGCCTTCGCGTAAGATGCGGTTGAGTTGCATGCCCCGAGAATATATGCCTGGCCGCAGCACGTGCTAGATTAGCGCATGGCCCTGACGCGCCGTCCCCTGTTTTATGGACTCTGTCTCCTGGCGGGGTCGCTGCTCATCAGCGTCGCCGGGCTCATGCATCCGATGCTCACCGGCGACGGGGCCGCGCAGCTCGCGACCATCGCCGCGACGGCGTACTGGCGCGCGATCCACTGGGCGCTGTTGTTCGGATTCCCGCTGACGTACATGGGTCTGATCGGTGTCGCGTTACGCCACGGCGACACGCCGGGCTCGGCGCCGGTGCGGGCGGGGATTCTGCTCGCGGGGTTCGCGTTTGCGGTGTGGGCGTTGAACGTGCTCTTCATGGTCGGGGCCGGCTGGCAGCTCGCCCACGCCTTCGCGACCTCGGACAAGGCGCTTACGTCCACGCATGCCGTGTTCCTGTACGACATGCTGCACCCCGCCGGTCTCGCCGCCGAGCGGCTCGCCACCTTCGCGCTCGGTCTCGTGGCCTATGTGTTCGGCTGGGCGATTCTCAACGGAAAGGTGTACCCGCGGTGGCTCGGGTGGGCGGCCTTCGCGGTCGCGGTAACGAACGCGGCCGTCGCGGTAGTGTTCGGTGAGCTTTCCCCGAACCTCTACTACGGCCAGGCGTTGTTCGTCGCCTGGCTCGTCGCGACGGCCGCGGTGATGTTGTCCGAGCGGCGGCCCGTCTAGCGGGCCCGGAGCCGCACGACTCGCTGGGCCCAACCGTCGGGCGGGCCATACCCGAGGACTGCCAGCGTCACGATGTCGCCCGACTTGACCGTCGCGAGTGCCGCGCGGAACTCGGCGCGCGTGCGCGTCGCCTGCCCGTTGACCTTCAGAATGATGTCGGGGTATCCCCCCCCCGGGCCGCTCGCATCCACCAGCTTCTGATACGCCGGTCCATCGGGCGAGACCGAGGTGACCGCGAGGCCGCCGCCGGCGCGGGCCACCGCCCGGAGGCTCGGCTCGCGCGCGTCTTCCTGCGACAGCGGCTCCACCGAAATTCCCAGCGTCTCTTCCTTGGGCGAGAGGCTGCGCGGCGCGGTACCGTCGTCCGCCGACGCCACCTGGCCGGAGTCGGCCTCGGCGGTCGGCGCCGCGGCGAGCCGCACCGTCAGGGTCTTGCGCTCACCGCCCGCGCGCACCAGGCTGACTTGGACCGCCTCGCCGGCCTTCCGGAAGCCAACCTTCTGCTGCAGCTGCGACACGCTCTCGATCGGATCGCCGTCGACGGCGAGAATGACATCGCCTTCTTGGATTCCGGCCCGGCGGGCCGGTGAATTCTCGGGCGGGGTGAAGTCGTTCACCACAACGCCGCGGATGTCCGACAGCTTTGCCAGCTCGGCGTCCTCCGGCGTGATCGGGCGGATCGAGATGCCCATCACGGCCCGTTCCACGTGCCCCGTCGCGATCAGCTGCGTCATCACGGTCCGGGCCAGGTTGATGGGAATCGCGAACCCGTACCCGGCGTAGTAGCCCGTCTCGCTCGCGATCGCGGCGTTGATGCCGATTACCTGCCCGCGGACGTTCACGAGCGGCCCGCCCGAATTGCCCGGGTTGATCGCCGCGTCGGTCTGGATGAAGTCCTGAATCGAATAGCGCGACTGTTGTAGCCCGGCGAGCAGGCGACCCTTAGCACTGACGATGCCGGCCGTTACGGTGAACGTGAAGGCCTCGCCGAGCGGGTTGCCGATCGCGAGCACCCACTCGCCGATGCGCGTCGAGTCCGCGTTGCCGAAGCTCACCGTCGTCAGACCGGTGGCGGGGATCTTGATCACGGCGACGTCGGTTGACGGGTCGGTCCCGACGATGCGGGCGGAGAACTCACGGTTATCGAGCAGCCGCACCGTCACGCGGTCCGCCCCTTGCACGACATGGTTGTTCGTCAGGATGTAACCGTCGGGTGATACGATGAAGCCGGACCCTGTACCCTGTTCGACCTGCGGGCGGCGCGGAATCTGGAAGAAGTCCTCGAAGCCCGGCGGCAGGCGGCGGGCGTTGGCCCGCTCATGCCGCTCGGACTTCACGAACACCACCGCCGGCTTCACGTGCTCCGCGACCGCGGCGAACGCGTTTCCCAGATCCGCGGCCGGTCCGGCCGCGGGAATCGCCTGCATGGGGGCGGTCACGCCCTGCAGCACGGCGGCCGATCGCTCGGCGGCGTTCCCCCGCGTGGGCAGATCCAACGCCGAGGCGAACGCGAGCCCGAACACAAACGCCATCGCCACGAGCGCACCGAACTTCAGCCAATCCCGCGTCCGTACAGACATCTGCTCCCCCTTTTATGGCTTCTTGTTCTTGTCGTCATCCACGATTTCGTAGTCGGCATCGACCACGTTGTCCTGCTTGGCACCGCTGGCCGGCTCTGATGCCGGCTGGCCATCGGTCCCCGTTGGCCCACCGGGCTGGGCTCCGCGGGAGGCCGCGTACATGGACGCCCCGGCGGCGGAATAGGCCTGCTGCAGCTCGTCCAACGCCTTTCCGATCTCGTCCGCATTGCCGCTGCGGAGCGCCTGCTTGGCGCCGCTCACGGCGGTATCGAGCCGCGACTTGTTGGCGGCGTCAAGCTTGTCCGACCACTCTTTGGAATTCTTCTCCACCTCGTACACCATCGTGTCGAGGCGGTTGCGCCGCTCGACTTCGTCGCGGCGTCGCTGGTCGTCGGCGGCGTGCGCTTCCGCCTCCTTGACCATCTTGTCGATGTCTTTGTCACCGAGCCCGGAGGACGCTTCGATCCGGATCTTCTGCTCCTTGCCGGTCGCCTTGTCCTTGGCGGTGACGTGCAGGATACCGTTGGCGTCGATGTCGAACGTCACCTCGACCTGCGGCACGCCCATCGGAGCCGGCGGAATCCCCGTCAGCTGGAACTTACCGATCGTGCGGTTGTCGGAGGCCATCGGCCGTTCACCTTGCAACACGTGGATCTCGACCGTGGTCTGGTTGTCGTCGGCGGTCGAGAAGACCTCCGACTTCTTGGTCGGAATCGTCGTATTGCGTGGGATCAGCACCGTCGTCACGCCGCCCTTGGTCTCGATCCCCAGCGACAGCGGGGTCACGTCGAGCAGCAGGACGTCCTTCACCTCGCCCGCGAGCACACCGCCCTGGATCGCCGCGCCGATCGCGACCACCTCGTCGGGATTCACACCCTTGTGGGGGTCCTTCCCGAAGAAACTCTTCACGATCTCCTGTACCTTGGGCATCCGCGTCTGGCCGCCCACCAGGATGACCTCGTCGATCTCCGAGGGCTTGAGCCCGGCGTCCTTCAACGCCTGCTCCATGGGTGGGATCGTCCGCTTCACGAGGTCGTCCACCAGCTGCTCGAGCTTGGCCCGCGTGAGCGTCAGGTTCAGGTGCTTCGGGCCCGACTGGTCCGCCGTGATGAACGGGAGGTTGAGCTCCGTCTGCAGCACGGTCGAGAGCTCCATCTTCGCCTTCTCCGCCGCTTCCTTGAGGCGCTGCAGGGCCATCGGGTCCTTGGACAGGTCGATGCCCTGATCGCGCTTGAACTCGTCGACGAGCCACTGGATGACGCGCGCGTCGAAATCGTCGCCGCCCAGGTGGGTGTCGCCGTTGGTGCTCTTCACCTCGAACACGCCCTCAGCGAGCTCGAGCACAGAAATGTCGTAGGTGCCGCCGCCCAGGTCGTACACCGCGATCTTCTCTTCCTTCTTCTTGTCGAGCCCGTACGCGAGCGCCGATGCGGTCGGCTCGTTGATGATGCGCACGACGTCGAGGCCGGCAATCTTCCCGGCGTCCTTCGTGGCCTGCCGCTGCGAATCGTTGAAGTAGGCGGGAACCGTGATCACCGCCTTCTCGACCTTGTGGCCGAGGTAGTCCTCCGCCGTCTGCTTCATCTTCTGCAGGATCATGGCGGAGATCTCGGGGGGCGTGTACTTCTTGCCCTGGATGTCCACCGCGACCAGTTCATTCGGGCCGGTGACGACCTTGTAGGGGACCCGCTTGACCTCTTCGGTCACTTCGTTGATCCGGCGGCCCATGAACCGCTTGATCGAGAACACCGTGTTCTGCGGGTTGGTCACCGCCTGCCGCTTGGCCACCTGACCGACGAGCCGTTCACCGTCTTTCGTGAATGCGACGACGGAGGGCGTCGTCCGGCCACCCTCGGCGTTGGGAATGACGACCGGGTCGCCGCCCTCCATGACGGCCACGACCGAGTTGGTCGTCCCGAGGTCGATCCCGATGATTTTCTCCGCCATGTGTACGGCTCCTGATAGGGATGGGATGCGCAGATGCAGCCGGCGGTCGCATCGAGCAAGCCCCGTGCCCGACAAAAGCGCCAAAAAGGCAGTCGGTTGGAGTTTAACCCCCTAACCGCCTGACCGGCGAACCGCCTAGATTCTGCCTCATGTTTCCCTACAAAGACGACAACCCCACCGAGCTCCCAGCCATCGTCACGGTCGGGATCATCGCTGCCAACGTGCTCGTCTGGCTGTTCATTCAGGGGATGGGGTCCCCCGAGCCCCTGGTCCGCTCGGTCTGCGACCTGGGCCTGGTCCCCGGCGAGCTGCTGCGGACTGCGAAGCCGGGCAGCGGCGTGGAGCTGGCGCCGGGGCTCTTCTGCGTGGTCGAGACGCCCCACTACTCGACGCTGCTCACCTCGATGTTCACGCACGGCGGGTGGCTGCACCTCATCGGCAACATGGTGTTCCTGTGGGTGTTCGGGAACAACATCGAGGACGTCATGGGGCACGGACGATTCATCGTTTTCTATCTGCTGTGCGGCGTCGCGGCGGCCGGCGCCCAGATGCTCATCACCCCAAACTCGATCGTGCCCATGGTCGGCGCCTCGGGCGCGATCAGCGGCGTGCTCGGAGCGTACCTGCTGCTCTACCCGCGGGGGCGCGTTCACACGCTCCTGTTCCTCGGCTTCTATGCGACCACGGTGGCGCTCCCCGCCTATCTGATGCTGGGCTACTGGATCTTCCTGCAATTGCTCGGCGGGCTCGGCAGTCTCAGCGGCGTCGACCGGGGCGGGACGGCCTTCTTCGCGCACATCGGCGGCTTCGCCGCGGGATTGGCGCTGATCCGGTTGTTCGCGTCGGACGACGCCTTACGGCGGCGTCCCCAGCCGCCGTCGGCGTACTACCGCTACCGCACCTACTGATGGGACCAGAGCCGAGGCAGTAAGTCCCGCAGCTCGTCGCGCACCGCTCGAAAATCCTCAAGATCCGCTGGATCGGGGAGCGGCCAGTGGAGCCGCCGTACCGGGCCGGGAACGAAGGGGCACACCTCGTCCGTGCACAGCGTGACGATGACGTCGGCCTCGGCGAGCGGCACGTCGTCTAATCCTTTGGAGCGGTGGTGCGCGATGTCGATGCCCTCCTCGGCGAGGGCGCGGACGGCCAGGGGATGCAACGCGGCGGGCTGGGAGCCCGCACTGAAGAACCGATAACCATTCCCCGCCGGCGCCATCGCCCGCGCGAGCCCCTCGGCGATTTGGCTGCGGGCGGCATTCGCGACGCACACGAAAACAATCGTGGGCATCAGCCCCCGATGTCTTCCGCGTGGTGTTTGATGCTCTTGCCCTCCACGAGGAACACCACGTCCTCCGCGATATTCGTGGCCAGGTCGGCGACGCGCTCCAGGTTACGACTGACGAGGAACAACTCCATCGCCGCGCCGATGATATGCGGGTCCTCCATCATGTGGGTGAGGAGGATCCGGAACATCGATTGGTGCAGCGCGTCGACGCCGTCGTCGCGGCGGCAGATCGCGCGCCCCGCCTGCGCGTCGCCGCGCACGAAGGCGTCGAGCGCGTCGGCGAGCATGGTGCGCGCCTGGCGGACCATCTCGACCAGCTCGGGTTCGGGGACGATCGGGCGGTTGGTGAGCAGGCGCTCGGCCGACTGGGCGATGTTGACGGCGTGGTCGCCGACGCGCTCCAGATCGTTCGCGATCTTCATCGCCGCCGTGAGGAACCGGAGGTCCCGGGCCATCGGCTGCTGCGTGGCCAGGAGGCGGATGACCTTCTCTTCGATCTCGTTTTCCTGGCGGTCGAGCTCGCGATCCTGCGCGATGACGTCCTCGGCCTTGCGGCCGTCGCGTTGCAGCAGCGCCTCGACGGCGGAGGCGAGCGCAGCTTGCGCGTCACCCGACATGTTGAGCAGGGTGACCTTGAGCTCCGAGAGCTCGTCGTGGAAATGGCGATGCGCTTCCGTGCTCATGGAACCTGTCCTCTACCCCGGGGCGTGGCCCCGGGGTTTTTGTAGTTGTTCAACCGAACCTGCCCGTGATATACGCCTCGGTGCGCTCATCCGTGGGCCGCGTGAAGATCTGCTCAGTCTCCCCGAACTCGACGAGCTTGCCGAGATAGAAGAATCCCGCGTAATCGGACACGCGGGCCGCCTGCTGCATGTTATGCGTGACGATCACGATCGTGTAGGTCTGCTTCAGCTCGACGATCAGCTCCTCGATCTTCTGGGTCGCGATTGGATCGAGCGCCGAGCAGGGCTCGTCCATCAGGAGCACGTCGGGCTCGTTGGCGAGCGCCCGCGCGATGCAGAGCCGCTGTTGTTGCCCCCCCGACAGGGCGGTCCCCGGCTCGCGTAGCCGGTCGCGCACCTCGTCCCACAGCGCCGCCTGGCGCAGCGCCCGCTCGACGCGATCGGGGAGCTCCCGCGTGGCGCACAGGGCGTTGAGGCGCGGGCCGTACGCGACGTTGTCGTACACCGGCTTGGGGAACGGATTGGGCCGCTGAAACACCATGCCAATGCGGCGCCGCAGGCCCACGGTGTCGGTGCCCGGCGCGAACACGGAGGCCCCTTCGAGCAAGATGTCGCCGCTGTGACGCGTCCCGGGCGTCAGATCGTGCAACCGGTTGACGGACCGGAGGAAGGTCGTCTTGCCGCACCCCGAGGGCCCGATCAGGGCCGTGACCGCGCGCCGAGGAATCAGGCAGGTGACTTGGTGCAGCGCCTGGGTGGGGCCGTACCAGAAGCTGTAGTCGCGGGCATCGAGAACCGGAGTCGGGCGGGCCGCCGTCAACCGAACCTCCCGGTGATGTACTGCTCGGTCTGCTCGATCTGCGGCTTCGTGAACAGCTCGCGCGTGCGCCCCACCTCGATCAGCCGCCCCATGTAGAAGAAGGCCGTGTAATCCGAGACGCGCGCGGCCTGCTGCAAGTTGTGCGTGACGATCACGATCGTGTAGAGCCGTTTGAGCTCGTGGCACAACTCCTCGATGCGCTGCGTCCCGGCGGGGTCGAGCGACGCGGTGGGCTCGTCCAGCAGCAGGATCTCGGGCTGGGGCGCGATGGCGCGCGCGATGCAGAGCCGCTGCTGCTGGCCGCCCGACAGCTCTCCCACAGCGCCGCCTGGCGCAGGGCGCGCTCCACGGCCTCGTCCATGTCGCGACGCGGGCGCGTGCCGTTGACGCGCAGCCCGGCGGCGACGTTGTCGTAGATCGACATCGTGGGAAAGGGCGTGGGCCGCTGGAACACCATCCCGATCCGGCGCCGCAGCTGGATCGGATTCACGTCGCTCGCGTAGATGTCCACCTCGTCGAGCAGCACCTTGCCCGTCACCCAGCCGCCCTCCGACAGCTCGTGCATCCGATTGAGGCAGCGCAGGAACGTGCTCTTGCCGCACCCCGACGGGCCGATGATGGCCGTGACGGTGTGGGCGGGGAAGAGAATGGAGATCTCGCGGACCGCGGCGCTGCGGTTGAAGAGCGCCGTCAGTCGCACGGTCTCGAGCCGCAGGCGGACGTTAGCGGACGCGACCATGGCGCTGTCTCGTCACCCAGCGGGCGACCATGGAGAGCACGAGCACGAGGCCCATCAGCAAGAGCGCGGAGGCCCACGCGAGACGGTGCCACTCGTCGTACGGCCCCGTCCCATACACGTAGATCTGCAGCGACAGTGTTTGCATCGGCTGCCGCACGTCGGTGACGAAGTTGAGATTGCCCAGCGCCGTGAACAGCAGCGGCGCCGTCTCGCCGGCGACACGCGCGATCCCCACGAGGCAACCGGTAATGATGCCGCCCAGGGCGGTGCGGGCCACGACGCGCAGCGACGTGCGCCAGCGGGGGTATCCGAGCGCCAAGGCGGCCTCGCGCAGCGAGTGGGGCACGAGGCGCACCATTTCTTCGGTGGTGCGCGCGATCATCGGGATCATCAGGATGGCGAGCGCGGCACTGCCCGCGAGCGCCGAATACCCGCCTACCGGCTTGACCATCCAGGTCCAGGCGAAGATGCCGATGACGATCGATGGCGTGCCGTTCATCACGTCGGCGATGAAGCGGACCAGGAAGCCCAGCCGTCCGGAACCGTATTCGGCCAGGAAGAGGCCGGCGCCGATGCCGACGGGGAGGCCGATGAGCGCCCCCATCCCGACGATGATGCCGGTGCCCACGATGGCGTTGGCGACCCCGCCTCCTGACTCGCCCGCGGGCACCGGGCCTTTGGTGAAGAACGCCCAGTCGATGGAGGACGCGCCCTTGATGATGAGGTTGCTGAGGATGAGCACCAGGGCCAGGACGGCGGTGAACGACAGCGCGGCGACGCCGCCGGTCATCAGACCGCTCGCGAGGCGGCGCCGGACGGTGCGGGCGCTCACAGCGCCTTACTCCCCACGGCCGCGCCCCGAGCGACGCGCCAGATCAGGACGCGCGCGAAGGCGTTGACGAGGATGGTAATGACGAACAGCAGGAGGCCGACTTCCGCCAGCGCGGACTGATAGAGGTGGGTGGTGGCCTCGCTGAACTCGTTCGCGATCGCCGCGGCCATCGTGTAGGCGGGCTGCAACGCCGACAGGCTGATGTCGTGCCGGTTCCCGATGACCATGGTGACGGCCATCGTCTCGCCCAGCGCGCGACCGAGCCCGAGAATGACCGCGCCGATCAAGCCGGCGCGGCCGTAGGGGAGCACGGCGGTCCACCCCGCTTCCCAGCGGGTGGCCCCCATCCCGAGCGCCGCCTCGCGCTGGCTCGCGGGGACGGCCAGCAGCACTTCGCGCGACACCGCCGCGATGTAGGGGACGATCATGATGGCCAGGATGATCCCCCCGGCCAGCAGCGAATTGCCGTAGAAGACGCCCTGGAAGAACGGCGTCCACCCCAGCACCGCCTTGAGGAGCGGGACGACGTAGCTCCGCAGAAAGGGGATCAGCACGAAGACGCCCCACAGCCCGTACACCACGCTGGGGATCGCCGCGAGCATCTCCACCAGGAAGGCCACCGGCTGGCGTACCCAGCGGGGCGCGAACTCGGTGAGGAAGATCGCGACGCCGAGCGCGAGCGGCACCGCGATGAGCAGCGCGATGACCGAGGAGGCGAGCGTCCCGAAGATCATCGGCGCCGCTCCGTAGACCTCCGCCACCGGGTCCCAGGTGGAGGTCCAGAGGAACGAGAAGCCGTAGCGCTTGATCGCGGGCAGGGCGCTGAAGAACAGCTGGGCGAAGAGCGCTACGATCAGGAGCGGCAGGGCGAAGGCCAGGACCGTGAGGACGCCCTGATAGATCCGGTCGCTCGCATTGACGCCCCGGAGCGATGCCCACCGGGGCTCGGCGCTTGGCGTCTCGATGCTTGGGGCGGCCGGAACCGGCTCGATCGGGAGGGTCGTCATGCCGGCGGGGGCCGGCGCACCGTCACAACGGTGTAACGAAATGGTCACTACGTTAGGCCAGGCTCCTACTGTGCCGCCGAGCCCGTCCAGACGGGATGACCGGCCGCTTCGACCGCCCTGAGCCGGGCCTGGATCCACGGCCGCAGCTGCGTGGGCAGGGGCGCGTAGCCGAGCGCCGGTGCCGCGGCTTGGCCTTCGGTTTCAGCCCACCAGATGAACTGCACCAGTGCCTTGGCCTTGGCGGCATCAGTGTAGGTCTTGTGCACCAGCAGCCAAGTCATGGTGGAGATGGGATATGCGGCCGCGCCATCGGGGTTCGTGAGCGACACGCGGAAGTCGGTGTTCGCCCCCAACTTCGAGAGTACGCCCGCGGCGGCCGCCGTGACCGACTCCAGCGTCGGCGCGACGAACTTGCCGGCGCTGTTCCGGACTTGGCCGTACGCCATCTTGTTAATCGTCGCATAGCCCAGCTCCACGTAGCCGATGGCGCCGGGGGTTTGGTTCACGGTCGCCGCTACGCCGTCATTGCCGCGGCCCCCGAGGCCGACGGGCCAGTTGACCGAGGCGCCCTTGCCGACTTGCGAGGCCCAGTCGGGGCTGACCTTCGTTAGGTAGTCGGTCCAGCCGAACGACGTGCCGGAGCCGTCCGCACGGTGCACGACCACGATATCGGTGGCCGGCAGGGTGAGGCCGGCGTTGACGCTCGTGATCCGGGCATCGTTCCATTTCGTGATCTTGCCGAGGAAGATGTCGGCCAGGACGTCGGGCGTGAACTTGAGCTGCTGAGTGACGCCGGGAAGGTTGTACGTTGCGACGATGGCGCCGAGGACCGTCGGGATGTGCAGCACATTGCCCTGGATGGCGGCGATGGCCGAATCTGTCATCGGCGCGTCGGTGCCGCCGAAGTCCACGGTGCCGTCGGAGAACTGCCGGATCCCGCCGCCCGAGCCGATCGCCTGGTAATTCAGCGTGACCGTGGGGTTCGCCTGGTTATAGGTGAGAATCCACTTCGAATAGATGATGTTCGGGAATGTGGCGCCGGCGCCGTTGAGCTGCACCTGCGCCGCCGCGGGAGCGGCGGCGCAGAGCAGCGCAACGAGGGCGATGGAACGTGTGGTCTTCACAGGGTCGTCCTCGGTCGGGGTCGCTTTAGAACGTGAACTGCGTTTGGAACAGGGCTCTGGACCGGACCGCCTCAGCCGCCGGCGACGGAGACCCGCCCTGATACGACAGATTGTCGACGTCGAGCAGCAGGCGCAGATTCGCGCTCACTTGATACGAGACCCCTGCGATAATGCGGGTCTGGTGGTCGCCGGTGACGTTGTTGTCGGGATCCAACAGGTCGACACGGGCGATGGCGGAGAACTTGGACGTCTGGAAGTGGTACACGCCGAAGGCGCTGATCACGCTGCTGGTGACAACGTCCTTGTTGGAAGCGTACTCGCCGGCGACGGTGTACTGTGACGTGCGGTATGACACCATCCCGATGTACCGGTTGCGGTCGGCGCCGCCCGTGGCCTTGCCGATGCCAACGTAGCCCGTGACGCGCAAGCCGCCGACGCGGCTCGCGTCGTTTGTGGGCTTGACGCGCACCGAAACGCGAGCCTGGAGATCCTTGCGCTGGTCTCCCGTGCCCCCAGCGTAGCCCTCGCCGTTGACGAACGTGAGCTGGCCGTTGATCCGCTCACCGTCCCAGTGGCCATCGACTCCCGCCCCTAGGTCGGCCGAGAAGGCGTAGCCGTTGCGGTCCTCCGCCATGCTGCCCTGCATACGGTAGTCCCACAGCGTCTCTTCCCAATCGAGCCATGGCGTGTGAAGCAGCCCGAACTTGTAGGTCAGCGGGCTGCCAGTCGCGTTGTAGGCGAAGTACGCGTACTTGAGGCGAGCGACGTACGACCCGCCTGCCGAGAACACGTCGGTCGTGACCCGCGTGGAGATACCTCCGCCGAACCGGCCGATGACGTTCACATACGCCCGCGTGACGTCGAAGTTGTTCTGGTGATTGGCGGTGTCCTTCAACTGGTAGAGGAACTGCGAGTACACAACGCCCGTGACGGACACTTGCGGTGCCTGCTGGGCGGATGCCTGCGCCTGGACAGCGGACGCAGTGAGCGCGCTCAGCGCGACGGCCGCGAGCGCTCGAAAGGCGAGTCTTGCGTGCACGGTGATCTCCTCAAGAAAAGTGAACGATGTTCCCTCAACCACGCGGAAAAGCTCGCCCGGCGTGGTCACCGGGGAGAATCGACCCTGTCACGGAATGGTAACAAATATCAAAAAAAAAGCAGATAGCGGAGCCATTTTGGCCTCCGCTACCTGGCACCCGGACGTCGGCCGTGCATCCGCCGCCGGGCGTCGACCTGCAACTCTGGCATACGTGGGGGAGAACCAAGGCTCGCGCGGGCTAGGAGAGGAGCAGCGTCGCGCCGGCGATTCCGCCGGCGACGCCGAGCGCTGCGCCCGCCACGACGTCGCTGACGTGATGCACTCGCAACGCCACGCGGGAGGCTGAGACGAGCACCGCGATCGGTACGATTAGCAGAGCGACGATGGGCTCGCGCAACACGAGCGTGGTTGCAATGGCGCTCGCCGCAGCGGCGTGCCCCGAGGGGAACGAGAACGGATCGGGAAGATCCACGAGCGCGAGCGGATGCCCGTTGGCGTCGCAGGGACGGGGACGGGCCACCGCGCGCTTCAGCACCTGGACCGCAACGTGCGACAGGGTGAGCGCCACGAGCACGGCGAGACCGAGCCGGCATTCACCGGCCGCGACGAGCAGGAGACCCGTCCCGATCGTGGCGCGGGCGCCGCCCAGGTGTGTGACCCAGCGCATCACACCGCCGCCCCCGCGGCGCCGGGCACGCGCGTGAACGCCTGCGACAACACGCGACCCTCGTAGCTCTCCGGGACCTCCACTCCCGACCACCACAACACCGTCGGAGGTACGTCGAGCAGCGAAACGCTCCGCGTCAGCTGATGGCGGCGCGTCACGTCGGGTCCGGCGAGGATCAACGGGATGCGGTCGTTGACCGGATGCGGCTCGGCGTGATCGTGCCCTGTCACGCCGCCGCCCCCATGGTCGGCGAGCACGATCAAGAGCGAATCGTCGGCGAGGCCGGAGAGGACGCCGATCGCCACGTCGAGCTCGGCCGCGGCGGCGAGGTACTGGGGCGACATCCAGCCGTGCGCGTGGCCCGCCAGGTCGGCGTCGTTCAGATAGACGAACAGCACACCGCCGGTCTGGTCGCGCGCCACCGCGAGAGCGGCCGCCGCCACGTCGCGGGCACGCCGACCGCGCGCTGTGAACTTTCCGATGCCCGCCGCCGACACGAGCGCCCAGAGGATCGCGCGCTCGGCCGCCATCATCTCGCTCGCGACGATGTGGCTCGGCAGGCCGGCGCGCTCCAGCTCGCGACCCAGGCGCCGCAGCCGCATGAGCTTGCCGAGGAACGCGAGTCCCGGCTCGATCAACCCGTGGGAGCTGGGCGCGATGCCGGTGGCGAGCGAGGTGAGGGCCGCCGCCGTGCGGCTGGGGCGGACCGTCTTCGCGTGCAGCGCCATCGTGTGCGCGCGGCTCAGCGCATCCAGCGAGGGCATGTGCGTGGGGGAGATCGCGTCCGGCCGCAAGCCGTCGGCGAGCACGATGACTACGCGGCGCATGGCGCGGCTCCAGGCTGAGGGACTTCGGCGGCGGCGGCGTACTGGTCGAGCAGCGTCAGATTCTCGGGCACGACATCCCGCCGCGTGGCGGCGTCGCGTGCCGCCGCCCCCAGCTCGCGCCGCCACACGGGGTGCCGCGCGAGCGCGACGATCTCGGCGGCGAATTCTCCGGCGTCGCGAGGTGCGGCGAGCAAGCCAGTCACGTTGTCGGTGATGCTCTCGCGGAAGCCGCCTGCGTCGGCGGCAATGACGCCCAGCCCGGACGCCATCGCCTCCAAAGCGACGAGCCCGCAGGTTTCGGTGTCTGAGGGCAGCACGCAGATGTCGGCGCTGGCATACAGCGTCGCCAGGCGCTCGCGGTCCACGAAGCCGAGGTGCCGTACCCACGGCATCCGCGAGACGAGGCGCCGGGTCGCAGGCCCCTCGCCAGCGAGCACGAACGTGGCCCGCTGGCCGAGATCGCGCCGCGCCAGCGTCCAGGCCTCGGTCAGGACGTCGAGGTTCTTCTCCGGCGCGAGTCGGCCGACGTGGAGCACAACCGTCGTGTCGTCGCCGCCCGCGAGCCAGCGCCGCCAACCGGCGTGGCGGCGCGCCGGGTGGAAGTGCGCCGTGTCGACCCCGCGACCCCAAACCACGGGCTTTCCGATGCGGCGCTGGATCAGCGCGCCGCAGACCGCTTCACCCGGCGTCTGTGTCAGGCGAGCCGGCCGGTGGAACCACCGCAGCCAGCGCCAGACCAACGGCTCGAGCAGGCCGGCGCCGTAGTGGCGGGCGTACTGGGGGAAGTTCGTGTGATACGACGTCACGAGGGGCACGCCGCGGCGCACGGCGTAGCGGCGTCCCGTGAGACCGATGGACCCCTCGGTGGCGACGTGCACGAGGTCGGGGCGAAACGCGTCCAGATAGCGGGCGACAGTCCGGAACTGCGGGAGCGAGAGGCGGATGGCGGGATAGGGAGGGAACGGCGCCGAGGGGATGCGGAGCTCGGCAGGCCCGGGGTCGTGCCCGGGGTAGCGTGGGGCGACGACCACGGCATCGTGACCGAACGCGCGCAGCACCTGGACAATGCGGGCGACCACCGTCGTCACGCCGTTGACCTGGGGCGTGTACGTGTCGGACAGCAGCGCGACTCTCACGCCGGCAAGAATGCCGGGCGGCCGTCAACGCTCGGTGACGGCGACGTTACGGCTTCGTAACAGCGGGGAAGTGAAGGCGGATGGTCGTGCCGTGTCCCAGGGTGCTTTCGGCTTCGGCCCGCCCGCCGTGGGCCTCCACGAGATGCTTGACGATCGCGAGCCCGAGCCCCGTACCCCCTTGATGACGCGCGCGCCCGTGGTCGACGCGGTAGAACCGCTCGAAGATTCTCGGCAGGTGCTCGGCGGGAATGCCGCTCCCCGAGTCGGCCACGGAAACCGCGACGCCGTCGGCCACGACTTGGGCGGTGACGCGAATGGTGCCGCCGGCGCGCGTGTGGCGTAGCGCGTTGTCGAACAGGTTCGTAAAGATCTGGCGCAACGCATCGGGATCGGCGGACAGGGCGTGCGCGTCGCGGGGCACGGTGGTGTCGAAGCGGACGTGCGCCGTCTCGGCGCGCTCGACGAACGGGGCCCAGGCGTCGCGCGCCGCGGCGTCGATCTCCACCACGCTTCGTTTCGGCTGCCAGTGGCCCGATTCGATACGCGACAGATCGAGCAGGCCGTCCACGAGCAGCTGCATGCGCCGCGCGTTTTGGCCGATCGTCGCGGCGAAGCCGGCCGTCTGGGACGACGGGTCGGCTTCCGCGGCCAGGGTTTCGGCATAGCCGGCGATCGCCGTGAGCGGCGTCTTCAGCTCGTGCGACACATTGGCGACGAAGTCACGCCGCATCGTCTCGAGGCGCCGCATGTCGGTCACGTCGCTCATGACGAGCAGCGCCCCACCGTCGGGCAGGGTCCGGCCCGAGACGAGCACGGTCCGCTCGCCCATGTCGATCTCCCGCCGCTCCACGGCGCGCCCTTCGAGCACCTCGCGGATCAGGGCGCGGTGTTGCTGGTCGTGAAACAGCTCGGTGAGCGGCGGCAGAGGATCCCCGGGTCGAAACTCGAGCAGGCGGCGGGCGGCGGCGTTGGCCGAGATGATCCCGCCCCGGGCGTCCGCGGCGATCACGCCGTCCGACAGCGCCTCGAGTAGCGTGCGCGACTCCTCGCGCTCGCGGCGCAGCTCCGCGAAGCGGTCATCGAGCTCCTCGTGCATCTGGCGGAGGGCGTCCACGTGGCGGGCGAGCTCCGGAATGCGCGAGTCGGGAAGCACAGCGGGACGTCCCGCGGCGAAGTCCCGGGCCGCGGTCGCGATCTGGACGAGGGGCCGGGCCAGCGCCCCGGCGAGCAGCCACGCCACGAGTCCCGCGGCGACGAGCATCAGGATGCCGGCGCCCACCGCGGCCCGTTGCACGGCGTGGATGCGCGCGTCGATGCCGGCGAGAGATGCCGAGACCCGCACCACGGAGATTCCGGGGGGACCGCCGCGCACCGCGACATAGAGCTGGCGGGCATTGGTGGACGCGCTCACGCGCTCGTCGCGGCCGACGCCGGTCGCGAGCGCGGCGCGGACTTCCGGACGCCCGGAGTGGTTCTCGAGACCCGCCAGCGCCGCGCGGTCGAAGTCGGCGTCGCCCCGCACGCGGCCGGTCTGATCGATCAAGGTGACGCGGCGACCCAGCTGCTGACCGGCGGTGTGCGCGATCTCGGGCCAGCGGGCCGAGTCGGCGGGGAGGAATCCGGCGAGGAGGCGCGCCTCCGCCTCGAGCGTGGCCGCGGTTTCGGCCTCGAGATCGCGGCGCAGCACCGCGTCGGCGGCGATGATCGAGCCGGCCACCGCTGCGGCGACGAGCAGGCTCATGCTCAAGAACAGCCGCGTCGCGAGCTTCATCCGCGTCCGCGGCGCGGTGGGGGCGTCGGCTCCCTGAAGCGGTAGCCCACGCCGCGAACCGTCTCTACCCACTCACCAGCGTCGCCGAGCTTCGCGCGCAGCCGCTGGACGTGCATGTCGACCGTTCGCGTCTGGATGTCGGGCTGGGCACGCCACACCGATTCGAGCAGCTGTGTGCGGGTCAGCACGCGGTCGCGCCGGTCGATGAGCTTGTCGAGCAGCCGGAACTCCGTCGCGGTGAGCTCGATCTCCTTGCCGCCCACCGTCACGCGATGCGCGCCGCGATCGAGCGCGATCGGACCTGCGGCGAGCCGCCCGCCCGACGCGACCGCCGGCGCGGCGAGACGCCGCAGGATGGCGGCGACGCGTAACACCAGCTCCTTGGGGGAGAACGGTTTGGCGAGGTAATCGTCCGCGCCGAGCGAAAGGCCCTTGATGCGATCCGGCTCCTCCTTGCGGGCTGTGAGCAGGATCACGCCGACGTCCCGTGTCTCCTCGCGGCGGCGTAGCTCGGCGAGGATGTCGTAGCCCGACAGCCCCGGGAGCATCAGATCGAGTACCACGAGATCGGGCCGCTCCTCGCGGGCCGATCGCAGCGCATCGGTGCCGTTCGCCGCGGTGGTGACGCGGTAGCCCTCCTTCGCCAGATGGTAGGCGACGAGCGCCGTGATGTCCGGCTCGTCGTCGACCACCAGGACCCGATGGCCGGTCCGCGTCTCCATTCGATGCTCCTCCTCGAGGCAGGCGGGATGGTAATCGTGCGGCGCACGACTCGCCAGCGTGTTACACGATTGTTGCCGAATCCATGAGGCTTCATCAGATTACGGCGCACTATGGGTTTTCTGCTCGCGCTGCTTCTCGCCTCGCAGGCTCCATCCCAGACTCCCGACACCACCCACCTCGTCATCGTCGCGACGACCGACGTACACGGCCGCGCGCTCGGCTGGGACTACGTGCGCGACGTCGAGGCCCCGGGGGGGCTGTCGCGCGCCGCAACGATCCTCGAGACCCTGCGGGCGCAGTATCCCGGGCGCCTCGTGCTGGTCGACGCCGGGGACCTGCTGCAAGGGAATCCCTTCGCGACGTTCTTCGCGCGGCAGGACCAGCGCCAGCCCCAGCCCTTGGTGGACGCCCTCAACGCCCTGCAGTACGACGCCGCGACTCCAGGCAATCACGACTTCGACTTCGGGCTCCCCCTGCTGCGCCGCGCCGGCGTCGAGGCGACCTACCACTACGTCACGGCGAACGTGGACCAGGCCTCGGGCGGGCCGCTCTTCCCCGCGACGGTGGTTCTGCAGCGCGGCGGCGTGCGCGTCGGTGTGACCGGGTTCACGACGCCGGGCGTGATGGTGTGGGACCGCGCGCAGCTCGCGGGACAGGTGCGGGTGCGGCGCGTCGCCGAGGCCGCGCCCGCCGCGCTGGCGCAGCTGGAGCGCGAAGGGGCGAATGTGAAGGTGGTGCTGATCCACGCCGGGCTGGGGGGCGGCTCGAGCTACGACACGACCGGCGTCGGTCCCGAGAACGACGCCGCGGTGCTCGCGTCGGTCACGCCGAAACCCGACGTCGTGATCGTCGGCCACAGTCACCGCGAGATCCGCGACACGGTCATCAACGGCGTGCACTTCGTCCAACCCAAGAACTGGGCGCTGAGCCTGTCGGTCGTGCACGTGTTTGTCGTGCAAGGGAAGGTTGTGTCGGTGCGGGCCGACCTCATCCCCCTCTCCGCCACGCCCGAGCTCCCGCGCCTCACCCGGCGGCTCGAGGCCGCGCACCAAGCCACCCGGCTCTGGGCGGCGACGCCGATCGGGACGGCGGGAGCGGGGTTCGACGGGCGCTACGCCCGCGTGCAGGACGGCGCGCTCCTCGACTTCATTAATGAAGTACAGCGCCGCAAGACGGGCGCGCAGCTCTCCGCTGCCGCGGCCTTCGACGTGCAAGCAGGACTCCCCGACGGCGAAGTACACCTGCGCGACGTCGCCGGCGTCTACCCGTACGAGAACACGCTGCGCGCGGTCCGCATCTCGGGCCAACAGCTGCGCGAGTTCCTCGAGCACTCGGCGCGCTACTTCCAGACCTACCAGCCCGGCATGCGCCGGATCATCAATGACAGCGTCCAGGGGTTCAACTTCGACGTGGTGAGCGGGGTCGCGTACAACATCGACCTCTCGCGGCCGGCGGGCCAGCGGATCCGCGGCCTCGCGTACGCAGGGAAACTCGTCCAGCCGACCGACAGCTTCACCCTCGCGCTGAACAGCTACCGGGCGGCGGGAGGCGGCGGCTACGCGATGCTCGCCGGTGCGCGCGTCACGTACGACCGGGGTGACGACGTCCGCGACCTCCTGGTCGAGGAGATCCGCCGCGTCCACGCCCTCGACCCGCGCGCCTACTACCATCCGAGCTGGCAGATCATCCCGCCCGAGGCGCGCGACCTCGCCCGGGCCGCCTTCGCCCCGGCCGCGGCGCCGGTGAGCAGGGTGGACAGTACGTTGCTCCGTGTGCTCGCGCTCGCCGATCTGCATGGCCAACTCGAGGCGCGGGTGTGGGACTGGTCCAACGGTCGGGCGGTGGGCGGCGCGGCGGCCCTGAAGCCCTGGCTCGACAGTCTCGCGCAGGCGTGTCGCTGCACCAGCGTGCGATTGGACGCGGGGGATGAGATGCAGGGGACGCCGGTTTCGAACCTCAGCTATGGGCGCGGGTCGATCGCCGCGATGAACGCCATCGGGATCGACGCCGCGGCCATCGGCAACCACGAGTTCGATTGGTCGATCGATACATTGCTGGCGCGCATGCGGGACGCGCACTACAAGTTCCTCTCCGCCAACATCACCGACTCCGCCGGCTCGGCGCGCCCCGCCTGGGCGCTGCCCTGGACCCTCGTCACGAAGAGCGGCGTGAAGATCGCCGTGATCGGTCTGACGACGGTCACCACACCCACGACGACCGCGCCGCGCAACGTGCGCGGCCTCGCGTTCGGGAACGGCGCGGCTCGCGCCGCGGCCGACTTCGTGATTGTGACGGCGCACGAGGGCTCCGGCGCCATCTTCGACGTCGCACGCGGCCTCGATTCGGGATCGGTGGACTTGATCGTGGCCGGGCACACCCACCAGCGCATCGATACGACGATCAACGGCATCCCGATCATCGAACCGGGGTCGAGCGGCCGCGACATCGGGGTCGTGGACTTCCTGCGCGTGGGAGGCACGCACCGGGAGGTGCGGGCCCAGCTCGTCACGCCGTACGCCGACGCGGTGAAGGCCGACGTCGATCTGACTGGGGCGCTGGCCGCGGAGCTGGACGCGATCAAGAGCGTCACGAGCCGGTCCGTGGGGCGTCTCAAGGTTCCGCTCAAGCGCGAGGGGGGCGAGTATGGGCTCGGCCGGCTCATCGCCGACGCGGCGCGCAACATCGGGAAGGCCGATATCGGCCTGGTCAACAACGGCGGCATTCGCGCTGGATTGCCTGAAGGCAATGTCACGTGGGGCGACGTACAGATGGTGCAGCCGTTCCAGAACCGCATGGTGCGACTCACCGTCAAGGGATCGGTTCTGCTCCAGGTGCTCGAGCACTGCGTGGAGGGAGCGAGCGGCGATCCCGATTGCCACGTCTCCGGGGTCGAGGTGTGGTACGATCCTGAGCGTGGCGCGGGGAAGCGCGTCACGCGCACGCGCCTGGGCGATGGGCAGGAGATCGACGGCGGGCGCGCGTATACGCTGGCCGTTCCCGATTTCCTCGCGGCCGGTGGCTCGGGCTATGCCATGCTCGTCGGGGCTCCCGCGCAGGACCTGAACATCCTCGATATGGATCTGCTGATCAGCTACCTCGGCGTGCTGCGGACGCCGGTGGAGGCGCCCGGCGACGTGCGCTTCCATCGGGCCGGGCGCTGATGCGGGTTTTCATCAACGACAAAGCGGTCGACGTACCTCGCGGGGCTCGCGTGCGCGACGCCGTTGCCGCGGCCGACGCCGGACTGGCGCGTCTGCTCGGGGGCACCGGCGCCTACGTCACCGACTCCGCCGGCCGCCCTGTGGATGCCGGCGATCCCGTCGGCGAGGCCGGCGCGGTGTTTCGCGTGGTGGTGTCGGCTCGCGGCGGCGGCCCGCGCCTGACGAAAGAGGCACTGCGTCGCTGGCCCAAGGCCGAGCTGCACGTCCACCTCGACGGCGCGCTCCGCCCCGCGACGATGCTGGAGCTGGCGCGCGAGCAGCACATCACGCTCCCCGCCGACACGCCTGAGGCCCTCGCGAAGGCGATGCTCGTGCGCGACGCGAAGAGCCTCGAGGAATACCTCCAGAAATACGATGTCACACTGTCGGTGCTGCAGACCAAAGCCGCGCTGGAGCGGGTCGCGTACGAGTTCGTGGTGGACGTGGCGGCCGAGAACGTCCGCTACGTCGAGGTGCGCTACTCGCCGCTCTTGCACCGGCCCGCGCTGACGCTGACGGAGGCGATCGAGGCGCCGCTCGCGGGGATCCGCCGGGCCGAAGCGGAGACGGGCACCAAGGTCGGCCTCATCGTGTGCGGCATCCGGACTCGGGCCGCCAGCGAATCGCTCGAGCTGGCGCGCGCCGCGGCGGACTATCGCGCCGCCGGCGTGATCGCATTCGATCTGGCGGGCGCCGAGCGCGGCCACCCCGCGCGTGACCACAAGGCCGCGTTCGCGTATGCGGCGGGGCATGGCATGGCCTGCACCTGTCACGCCGGGGAAGGCGACGGGCCCGGGTCGATCCGCCAGGCGCTGCACGAGTGCGGGGCGACGCGCATCGGTCACGGAACCCGACTGGGGGAGGATCCGGTGCTGCTCGAGGAGGTCGTGTCGCGCAAGATTCCGCTCGAGATGTGTCTGTCGAGCAACGTGCACACGCATACCATCACACAGGTGGCGGAACATCCCTTCAAGCGCTATCTCCAGCAGGGCGTGGTCGTCACCCTCAACACCGACGGCCGCCTCACCGACGGCGTCACCCTGACCGACGAGTACTACCTGGCGCACGCGGCCCTGGGCCTGTCTCCCGACGACCTGTCGCGTGTGGTGCTGAACGCCTGCGAAAGCGCCTTTCTGCCCGACTTCGAGAAGGTGGCGCTCGTGTCCCGCGTCCAAAGCGAACTGGAGGCTCTCTGATGTCCTGGCGCCGCGTCGTCTTCGCCTTCGCGATCACGTTCGTGGGCACCCTGTTGGTGTTCCGGGGCCCCCAGTTCGTGCTGCATGCGCTCAGTACAACGGTCCAAACGCCGGTTCAAGACAGCGTCGCCGCCGCTCCGATCGCCGTGGCCCCCAGGGGCTTAGGATCGCGGCTGACGGGACTCTTCGGCCTGGTCCTGATCCTCGGGCTCGGCTTTGCGTTGTCCCGAAATCGCAAAGCCATCACCTGGCGGGTGGTGGGTTGGGGCCTCGGATTGCAGGCCATCTTGGCCGTGTTCGTCCTGCGAGTGTCCTACGGCCAGGATCTGTTCCGGTGGTTGGGGAAAGTCGTGACGTCCATCCTGGGTTTCTCCTACGCCGGCTCGGAGTTCGTCTTCGGCGAGATCGGGAAACAGCACTCGAGCATCGGCGTCGTCTTCGCCTTCCAGATCATGCCGGCGATCATTTTTGTGTCGGCGCTGTTCGCGATCATGTACTACCTCGGCATCATGCAGGTGGTCGTGAAGGTTTTCGCGGTCGCGATGAACCGGATCATGGGCGCGAGCGGCGCCGAGAGTCTCAACGTCGCCGCGTCGATCTTCATGGGGCAGACCGAAGCGCCACTCACGATTCGCCCGTTCCTGCCGCGGATGACCCGCTCAGAGCTGATGACCGTGATGACCGCGGGGATGGCGCACGTCTCCGGATCGATCATGGCGGCGTACATCGCGTTCGGGATCGAGGCGCGCCATCTCCTGACGGCCGTGATCATGACGGCCCCCGGTACGATCATGATGGCGAAAATCCTGGAGCCCGAGACAGAGGTCCCCGAGACGCTGGGTGGCGTCAAAGTCGACATCCCGCGCACCGACGTGAACGTGCTTGACGCCGCCGCTCGCGGCACGGGAGAGGGCCTCCACCTGATGCTCAACGTGATTGCGATGTTGATTTCGTTCATCGCGCTCATCGCATTGGTGAACGGTCTGTTCGGCTGGATTCACGGATTTGCGCCGTGGTTCCCGGCGACCCTGCAGACCGTGCTCGGCTGGATCTTCCGGCCGATTGCCTGGGTGATGGGCGTCCCCTGGCACGACAGCGGCACGATCGGCGCCCTCCTGGGCGAGCGGATGGTGATCAACGAGTTCATCGCCTACGCGCATCTGGGTCCCCTCAAGGCGAGCCTCGATCCGGTGTCGTTTACGATCGCGACGTACGCGCTGTGCGGGTTCGCCAACTTGAGCTCGGTCGGGATCCAGATCGGTGGGATCGGCGCCTTGGCACCCGACCGCAAGCACGACCTGGCCCGGCTCGGCCTTCGCGCCATGATCGCGGGCACGCTGGCCAACTTCCTCTCGGCGACCCTGGCGGGCATGCTGTTGTGAACGCGGCGCTGGACGCCGTCCGCAAGAAGCTCGGCGCCCGGAAACCCCGCGTCGCGATAGTCCTCGGCTCTGGCCTCGGGTTTCTGGCCGACGAAATCACCGACCCGCTGCGGATCCAGTATCGGGACATCCCTGGTTTCCCCGAGCCCGGTGTAGCGGGCCATAAAGGGGAGCTGGTCGCCGGAACCCTCGAGGGCGTCCCGGTCATCGTACAGGCGGGGCGCTTCCACTTATATGAGGGCCACTCCGCCGCCGTCGCCGCGCTCCCCGTGCGGGTTTTCGCCGGCCTCGGTGTCGACACGCTGATCGTGACGAACGCGGCGGGAGGGGTGCGGCGCACGTTTCGCGCGGGCTCCCTCATGCTCATCGCCGACCACATCAACTTCATGTGGCGCAATCCCTTGACCGGACCGCCCGAGGCGGGCGAGCAGCGCTTCCCGCTGATGCACGAGCCGTACGACGCCGAGCTGCGCGCCCATGCCCGAGCCGTCGCCCGCGGGGCCCACATCCCGCTCGAGGAAGGCGTGTACGCGGGGCTGCTCGGTCCCTCCTATGAGACGCCCGCAGAGGTGCGGATGCTGGAGCGGCTCGGCGCCGATGCCGTGGGCATGTCGACCGTCCCAGAGGTGGTGGTGGCGCGAGCGCGGGGCATCCGCTGCCTCGGGTTCTCCTCCATCACGAACCCCGCCGCCGGGCTCAGCGGCGACGTCCTGGCTCACGAGGAGGTGCTGGAGATGGGGAAGGAGATCGCGCGGGTCCTGGGCGTCGTGGTAAGAGGAGTGCTCCGCAGGCTGTAGTCGTCCCCACCGGTTCCTGACGCACCCGTTGCAACCGTTTACGTCCAGCGTCTGTCATATCATCGATAGCACGCGCGCTCGCCGTCAGCGATTCGCGACCTGGGTCCACCGTCCATACCACAGCCGGGTTCTATGACGACGACGCTCTCCTTCTTTATGCTCCTGGCCGCCGTGTATCCGCCGGCGG